>Ga0224527_1000508_pt1 | contig 25237 bp, 20 predicted proteins | sample CBST0metaG_FD_179882 | JGI IMG/M metagenome (GOLD analysis project Ga0224527, IMG submission 179882) | Peat soil microbial communities from Stordalen Mire, Sweden - C.B.S.T0 | ecosystem: Environmental > Terrestrial > Soil > Wetlands > Peat | place: Sweden: Norrbotten County, Stordalen Mire... | reverse complement strand
TGTTAAAGCTGCGGAAATTATTGCAACTGAACTTAATCGTGACCTCGCTGAAGTTGGTGTTTATGGGAGAAAGGGTCTTGTTGGAGAGCGTACCAATGAAGAAATTGGGATTCACGCTGTAAGAGGTGGGGATATTGTGGGAGATCACACTGTGATCTTCGCTGGTGAAGGTGAGCGTCTTGAAATAATTCACAGAGCACACAGCAGACAATCATTCGTATCAGGTGTTATAAAAGCAGTTCGATACGTTGTAACAGCTAGAAAGGGTCATGTGAGTGACATGGCAGATGTTCTCGGTCTGAATCAATAGATTTGGATAAAAAACAGAAATTTAAAGTTTTAAAATATTTTTAGAATAATGGGTGGTTAAAATGGTAAACGTGGGAATTCTAGGAGCTACCGGTATGGTTGGGCAACGATTTATTGAGTTGTTGGCAGATCATCCCAATTTTGAGGTAACTGCACTTACAGCTTCCAGCAGATCAGCTGGTAAAAGATATGAAGATGCTGTAACATGGCATCTTGAAAGTAAAATACCTGAAGCTATTGGAGATACAATTGTTGTTGACACAGATCCTAGTCGGGTTAAAGATGTTGAGATAGTATTCTCAGCATTACCTACTCAACATGCATCTGTTGTAGAACCAAAATTTGCTGAGGCTGGTATGAAAGTAGCATCAAATGCCAGTGCAATGAGAATGGAACCCGATGTACCACTTGTGGTACCGGAAGTAAACCCTGAACATCTGGATCTTATAGAAACACAGCAGAGGAAAAGGGGATGGGATGGATTTATAGTCACAAATCCTAACTGTTCAACCATAGCACTTGTAATGACCTTAAAACCATTATATGACCAGTTTAATATTAAAAGGGTCTATGTATCTACAATGCAAGCAGTTTCAGGGGCTGGTTACAATGGAGTACCATCTATGGCAATCGTAGATAATTTAGTACCGTTTATTGGTGATGAGGAAGAAAAAATGGAGTCAGAAACACTCCACCTTTTAGGTGACTTTGATGGTACAACCGTTACAGATGCAAACTTCGGTGTAAGTGCATCGTGCCACAGAGTAGCAGTACTTGATGGACATACTGAAGCTGTTTTTATTGAAATGAAAGATGATTTTGAAGTTGATGACATTAAACAGTCATTTTCAAATTTCAATGGTTTACCACAAAAACTTAAACTCCATTCAGCACCAGAAAATCCTATAGTTATACGTGAAGAGCTTAACAGACCACAGCCCCGTATGGATCGTATGGCTGGTAATGGTATGGCTGTTTCAGTCGGCAGGATACGTAGGGACGATGTGTTTAACAATAGTTTAAAATATATTTTAGTTGGACACAATACAATAAGGGGCGCTGCTGGGGCTTCAATATTAAATGCAGAGCTTATAAATGAAATAATGTAAAAACAATTTATAACTCTTTTTATACTTTTTTAAATATTAATAAATTTGAACTGTATCTTTTTACGTTGATACCGAAGTGATCCTACCATATTTTATGCAGTATTTCCAATATTTTGGTGAATATAATCTTAAAGCTTAAAAACAGGTTAGTACATAGATAATAAATAGTGATATAATGGCGTTATTAAAGGATACAGAGAGAGAACAGTTGAGGCAACTTGTGAAAGCATGTCTGCTAGAGATAAGCAAACTTAAGATCGAACTTAAAAAGAGTCAGAATGAATCTACAGTATCCACCGAAACTGAGAGCATTCGGATAAAAGCTGTTCAAGAAGAGTTTAATAATCATCTTATCAAGAAAGATGAAGAGATAGCACAGCTCCATGCTGTGATTAATGAAAAGGAAGATAAAATAACTGAGTTGGAAAAGATAAAAGTGAACTTCGAAGCCATAATATCACGCCCTAAAAAGGATCTTACATCCTTCCAATCACAGATTTATCTATTATTGCCCTATGAGGAGGATACAACAGAAAATCTTTATTTAAAACTCAAGACAATTGGATTTAGCGAATTATCGAATGAAAACTTTGAACACGCTCTAAGAAACCTTGAAAGAAAGGGCTATTTTATATCAACTCCCGAGGGAGAAAAAATCCTGTGGAAAAAAATAGATAAATAAATTAATTATATCATAAACGATTATAACTAGTTTCATAATATTTTTTACCTAGTTTAATAATGGATTTTTTTGGAGGTATTAAACATGGATTGGGCTTTGTTGATTTTAAAGATATTATTGATATTCTTTGTTGTTTATTCGTTGATCAAATTTTTTGTATTCTTCTTTGTTAAGTACGATACAAGAAGAAAATTGTTAGACTCATCGTATAATGGGAAATCCACAGCAACGAAAATATCGGATATTTTCCTGCTGAGTATGGTACTGCTTTTAATAATATTTCTATATCTATCTGGACGGACAGAATATCTCAGTTTTATAACGGGACTCCTGGTTGGAATGGTTTTGATCCAGTTATATTTCCACAGTTTCTCTGAACCATTAAAACCTGAAGAGTCTCCAAAACCGCCAATTTCACCTATAAAAATAATGTCCTATGGAATAGAGGCAAGTCCTGGAAAAGCATGGAGAGAACTGTTAATAATGACGGTTATATTTATATGGGCTTTGTATATGCTTTTAACCCAAGGTTTTGGTTTATAATAGGGATATGGTAATAAATATCATATCTCTAATTATTAACTATTCCTGTTTTGTTTTCATATTATCTAAAGCTTCTAATGTTAAAGTTCTTAATAATTCTTTTAATTTATTTTTTTCACCAAAATCTAAGGATTTAAGATTATTCTCCCATTTCTCATCCATTAATTGGATATTATTAACAATATCCCTGCCCTTTTCTGTTATGGTTATTACGTTCTTTCTACGATTATTCTTATCAACGTTACGTGCAACCATACCAGCATCTTCTAATTTTTTTAAAGCCCGAGCTATAGTACTTTCATGATTATGATAGATATGGGCTAACTCATCTTGAGAAATACTGTCCTTTTTTGATAAAGTTTTTAAAAATTGAAATTGTCCCCCATGGATTCCATATTTCTCTATTTCATGAAATAAAAAAAATAAATACGCCCTACTAACCGTTGATATTAAAGAGCCTAAACTCATATCCAATATTTCATCTCTTGTAAAACCTACATATTCCGTCATAATTATCTACTCCCCTATTATTATTTATATAATTTATTAAAAAAAATAAAGAATCAAATATTTTAGTTAATATTTAAATTAACTGCATCTTTTTTTAATCTTTGTAAAAAGATTTTAAAGTAGGCATAACTGATAGCCGACCCTAGAATAATACCCACCACAATTCCCAAATAAATTCCATCTGCACCTAAACGTAATACAAATCCAAGAACATATGCAGATATAAGTGAAAGAATTAAATCTCTTACAATAATTAAAACTAAAGAGGTATGTCCTTTACCCATAGCTTGGAATACACTTGAAGATGCTAATCCAAATGGTATTGCTATTAAAAATACACAGAATATTCTAATGAAATCTACAATCCTCGGAGCTAAAATTGCACTATTAGATGAATAGGTGAATAACCATGTAATGTTCGGGGCAAAAATGTATATTAAACCAGCTAAAACTACTGAAATAAGCACAGCTAACTTTATGGAATAATTAAAAGCCAATTCTAACTTTTTAAAATTCTTTGCACCAAAGGCTACTCCCGCAGTTATTAATAAGGCTGTTTCTATACCCATTGCAGGTGTCATTCCTATTGTTACTATTCTCCAACCTGCAGTATAAACAGCTACTGCAGTTGCTCCGCCTACAATAACTAACATGGCATTGATAATTATTGATGTTATGGACATTATAAAGAACTCAACACTAGCAGGCAAAGTCACTAAAAGTATATCTTTAATAATGCCAATATCTAATCTGAAATTTCTTAATTTCAACTCTATATATGTATCCTCTTTTACTAAAATCCAATATAATATCACTATACATGATACTAATGATGATAGCACAGTTGCTATTGCTGCTCCACTTATTCCCAGTTTTAATGTGTAAATGAATATTGGGGCAATAACAATGTTTAATAAACTTGATATTGCAATTGCATAGGTAGCTCTGTTCATATCCCCCTCAGCACGTAGAATACTCGAACCTAATGTATTAAATAACAATGCAAAAGATCCTAAAAATATAATTTGCCCATATTCATTTGCAAGAGTTAAAACGCTACCTGCACCTATCACCAATAAAATATCCTTTAAAAATAGGATGGAAATGATGGGTAGTGCTATTGAAATTATAAGAGTTAATAGTACTGAGTGCATTCCTGCATTATTTGCTTTATTATTATTTTTTGAACCTATACAACGGGCTATAAGTGATGTAGCGCCAGTTCCTATACCTGACCCTAAACCGAAGATTATCATAAATAATGGTGAAATAAATCCTAAAGCGGCCAATGCATCAAAACCCAGTCCAGCAACCCATATACTATCTATTATTAGGTAACTTAATGCGAGTAGCATCGTTAACATCATGGGAAATGATAGTTTCCTTATAGCTCTTTTAGGATCTCCTGTTATTAATTCGATCCCTTTGTTAGATTTGGTTTCTTCATTTGTCATGTATTACCTCGATTTCTTGTTTATTTTATCAAATTAATATTATTGCATAGTACAATAATTGCATAATGCAAGTGTTGTCGTACATAACATATATACTCTTGCATAATGCAAGAGTTGTAATGATGGATGTATAACAAATTCTCCAAATCCAAACAACCCATTAAATTTTGTTAACCCTTACATCATTACCAATATTCAAAATAAGAATTAAATGTAGACGATAAATCAAAAGAACATAACAAAATCACTAATGTGATTATTTAATTTATCCATCAAAAATAAGCCGATCACAAACTATTTATAGAACCTCTAACCCACTAATGAATTACATATACAAAAAGAGGTGATACTGTGGCACAATTAGGCGGCCAAGGCCAACAAGTTTTAATATTACCTGAAGGTACCAACAGGTTTTTAGGAAGAGATGCTCAAAGGATGAATATCCTAGCAGGAAAAGTACTTGCAGAAACAGTTAGAACAACCTTAGGTCCTAAGGGAATGGATAAGATGCTTGTCGATTCATTAGGAGATATTGTTGTGACTAACGACGGTGTGACCATACTCAAAGAGATGGACATAGAACACCCAGCAGCAAAAATGTTAGTAGAAGTTGCAAAAACCCAGGAAGACGAAGTAGGAGACGGAACAACCACAGCAGTTATTATTGCTGGTGAACTACTCAAAAAAGCAGAAGGACTGCTAGACCAGGATATACACCCAACCATTATTGCAATGGGATACAGACAAGCAGCTGAAAAAGCACAAGAAATTCTAAACGTCATAGCTATAGATGCAGACGACCGTGACACTCTCCTGAAAGTTGCAATGACTGCAATGACAGGTAAAGGAACTGAAAAAGCCAGAGAACCATTAGCAGAATTAATAGTTGCTGCTGTAAAACAGGTTCAAGAAGATGGTAATATTGACACTGACCACATCAAAATAGAGAAGAAAGATGGTGCTATTGTAGATGAGTCAACTCTAGTTCAGGGTGTTATTATAGACAAAGAAAGGGTACATCCAGGAATGCCTAAATCTATTGAAAACGCTAAAATCGCATTATTAAACAGTGCAATTGAAGTGAAAGAAACAGAAGTAGACGCAGAAATCAGGATCACAGACCCAGCTCAGATGCAGGCTTTCATTGAACAGGAAGAACAGATGATAAGGGACATGGTCAGCAAAGTTAAAGATGCAGGCGCTAACGTACTCTTCTGTCAGAAAGGTATAGATGATCTTGCACAACATTACCTTGCTAAAGCAGGTGTAATGGCTGTTAGGCGAGTTAAAAAGTCCGATATGGAAAAACTCTCGAGAGCAACAGGAGCTAAAGTAGTATCAAACATTGAAGACATGTCTTTTGAAGACCTAGGAGATGCTGGATCAGTTGCAGAAAAAAGGATCTCAGGCGACGAAATGATCTTTGTAGAAGGATGTAAAGATCCTAAATCAGTAACCCTTCTTGTAAGGGGTTCAACTGACCATGTTGTAGATGAGATTGAAAGAGCAGTTGACGATGCAATAGGTGTAGTCGCTGCTACAGTCGAAGACGGTAAAGTAGTGGCTGGTGGTGGAGCAGCAGAAATTTCAATAGCCAGGGGCTTAAAAGAGTACGCTGACACCATAAGTGGAAGAGAACAGCTTGCAGTTGCAGCATTTGCAGAGGCACTCGAAGTTGTACCAAAAACACTTGCTGAAAACGCAGGACTCGACAGCATAGACTCCCTAGTGGATCTCCGTGCAGCACACGAAAAATCACTCTACATGGGACTCGATGTATTCAAAGGTGAAGTACGAGATATGTACAAAGCCGGAGTAATCGAACCACACAGAGTTAAAAAACAAGCTATCCAGTCAGCAGCTGAAGCAGCTGAAATGATCCTAAGGATTGACGATGTTATTGCATCTTCAACTCCAAGGGAACCTGATATGGGTGGTATGGAAGGAATGGGTGGAATGGGCGGTATGCCTGGCGGTATGCCACCAATGATGTAATTAAAGGATTTTAATCCTTTCTTACATTCTCATTCTTACATTCTATTTTTTTTTTACATTGAATAATAACCAGGATTTTCTTTGATTGAGTTACTTTCTTCTAAAAATTCTTCTTTAGAAATTTTACCACTAACATATTCCTTTCTTATATGATTATAACTTGAAATGTATCCCATTTCAACATTATATATTTGGATATAGTAATCATAATCATCATTAGTTGCTAATGTTTTATTTTCTCAATCATTAGGATCCATAACATGTGAATTTAAATCACCCTTTGCAATTAACTGCTGGTTTTGAGTAGCGTTATCAATTTGATTATACATCACACTTGTCGGCACCCCACTACCCACCTCATTAATTAATTTTTGATCAAAGTCAGAATTTATATACAAAATCAGAGTTAAGGAAATTAAAAAAACTACTACACCACCTATGATTCCTAATATCAATCCCTTATTCACCAACTTTCCCCCAAGATTGAATTAACACATAAAAAGAAAATTGAAATTATTTATCAAACATGACTGTATCACCAGTGGATCGATATTTCTCAAGTTCTTCAATTAGTTCACCCATATTTGAGAATCTCTCAGACTTATTTTTGTTTAGACATTTCATTATTATTCCATCAACGGAACTTGCATTTGGATTAATATCAACGGGACGTACTGGTCGGGTATTGAGTATTGAACTGTATATCTGGGAAATTTCACCCTTGAATGGTAATCTACCTGTTACTAGCTCATAGAATACAGTTCCCAATTGATAAATATCTGTTCTTTCATCGGCTCTACCAAATTCTTGAGATATCTGCTCAGGAGCTGCATATGATGGTGTAGCACCAGAAAGTGTGACTGAATCCTCTGTTTTAAGTTTACTTAAACCCCAATCGGAAATTTTATTCACACCATTTTTAACCAGGATATTTGAAATTTTCACATCTCCATGGATGATATTTTTACTATGAGCAAATTGTAATCCCTTTGCAACATCATAAACTATTGAAATAGATTCTTCGAGGGTTTTCAGACCCTTTTCAACATTACCTTCACAGAATTCAGTTTCAATATATGGTATGGGGAGAATTTTATAATCAAATAACTTCACAATGTTTGGATGGTCAAGACGGCTCCAATTGGACACTTCAGTTACAAAGGTTTTCTCAGATTTTTTATCAAAACTCTTAGGTATTTTAATGGCTACATCAACATTGTCTCGACGTTTGGCTCTGAACACACGTCCAAATCCACCTTCACCCAGATAGGATGAATCAGTATATAATGAATGTAATTCATAGGGAAGAGATTTGGTTGATAATTTTGCTAATCTGTTGAATTCTTTACCCTCTATAATCATGTCAGAACCATATTTATGAACAGTCCAAAGATTCACAATAAATGGTATAAGAAGTAATAAACTACCAGCAGTAAACGCTTGCATCAGAGGGAATGAGTAAATATCACCTAAAATAACGGTTATAACTGCAAATATTAATATAATAGCAATGTTTATATAGGAATATTTTGCATCCATCCTTAATTTGCCAATGAAATTGTACAATATCAGTCCAATGAATGAGAGAAGCAATATACCTGTGATCAATAATGTATAACCTAAATAAGGGTCGTATATAGGTGGAATAGTAATATCTAGAAGATAATAATTAATTGGTATGAAAATTAATCCTGTTAATAATGCAAAAAATGCATTTAATACAATTAAACCATTGTACCTCCAATTTTTTATGGATCTTTTATACAGTGGGTTACTGAATTTGTTATTTCTATTTAATTTAAAAGTCAAACCCATTAAAAGTAAAATACTGACTATAAAAGTTCCAATTATACGATACTTAAGGTCTCCAACATTATAATTTACTAATCCTGCTGATGTATAATTGGATGATACTGGAAGATTAGAAAGCCAGTTCATCGAATTCATTTCTAATTTCCATCCGTTGTCTCGGTAAATAAATGAATTAATGAATGTATCGGCTGAACTCATGAATATAATTTTTCCCTTGCCATAATTCATATATGAAAGCACGGGTAATGGTCCGCTTGTTTCATTTGCATCTTTAACATTGTTGCTTTCGGTGTGTCCATCCGCTATATATCCCTGATCACCCCACGATGATGCGTCTGTGTAGGCTAAGACTGTTGAATTGCCAGGATTTTTAATATATGTCCCCATTAAACAATAATAAATTGGAATATTTGTTGTTATGGGATTAGAAGTAATATTGGTAATTTTCACAAAATTGGGATAGATAAGATAATCTTTACTATCTGTCACTATTTCGTTATTTGCATAATTCACACCAAAACTCTGCGCAATTTTATTATAGGAAAAATTAACTCCCCCATCATCATATCCCCAGTTACTTCCAATTAGAAACAGTCCGCCACCATTTGACACAAATTGTTTGATAACATTAACCTCAGCATCAGAATAAGTACGTTCTGGAGCCATTAAAATCAGAATATTATAACCCTGGAGTTTTTGAGCTGTAATAGGTCCTTGAGTTAACCTTGAAACACTGTATCCATTGTTTTCGAGTGTAGCTGCAAAACTGGAGGATCCATAGGTCTCGACATTATAAATAGTATTAAATTTTTCATTGGGTCCTGTCTCATCAAACAGAACTTTAGGAGAATTTTGAGCTGCTGTAACTGTAGCTACGACTAGGAATGGTAATATTAATAGAGTAATAATCAATAATATTTTTAACGTATTACTGTTAATCAGTTTAATGCTTCATACCCCCTGATGGAGTATTCTTAGTATTGAACAATTAAACATTAAATTTTTCATTTAATGAAAAAAATAAAAAAATTACATTAGTTATAACCAGGGCCAAATCCACCATCCGGGTTTAGCTCCATCTCCAGTTCCGTCCCCATCTGTTCCACTTTGGGTGCTTTGGGTTTTTATTTGATCATTAACATCGCCGATGGCATTTTTATATCCATCACGATATCCACTTTTATATCCCTCCGCAAATTCTTCCAAACATTTGTTGTCTTTAATCTTGTTCAAACACTCTTCTTTAGCCTCTTCCTTAATGGCCTCTAATGCTTCTTCCATTTTAGATTTTTCAGTAGTCATTACTAACCCCCATCAATTAAAGAAGTCTATTAATTTTATTATTATTATATCTTTCGTAATAATTTTGATATAATCACACAGTTTAAACAGCAAATACCAAATTATTTCAAGTATTTTCCTACTTTTACAAGATTTTAAAGAAAAATATAAATAATGAATTGTTGTAATATAGTATTAAATCAATCATTCTTTAATAGGGGTAATATCATGGGCAAAAAACTGAAAAATGATGATATGATGTGTTTTAATGAGAATTATCCGATGTTTAGACATTTGAATCCTCTGATCTATAAAAAGGTCATGAACACAAAAAAGATGATAAACGACGGTGTGAATCCTCAAGAATTTATTAACAGGGGCGGAGTTGATCTTAATACTTATAACACACTGCAACAAATGTGGCAAGACAAGAATGATACCATCGAGGCTAGCAAACAAGAAGGCACTACAGCTGATGGAAAACCCATCACAATAGGTCCATGTACTAAAATAAAACCTGTTGTAGGCAGTAAAAAAGCACTGGTTTTGTTGATCGAATTTGCCGATAAGAAAAATAGTACATCACCACAAGTTTTCAATAACCTACTCTTTAATTCCCAGTACAGTTTTAAAAATTATTACCTCGAAGTATCATGGAACCAACTTACAATAGATGGTTATGTAAATGACGAATGGTTAGAGGCAAGTAATAACAGATCAAATTATGTTGACACAACCTTTGTTAATGGCCACTTTGTTAAAGCACAATCACTTGTTGAAGAAGCTCTTAATAATCTTAAAAATCAGGATAAGTTAAATTTTGCAGATTATGCTAAAGATGGGGAAATAGAATTACTTATTGTGGTTTATGCCGGTTCTGGAATGGATACTAAACTTAATGCTAAATATATCAGACCTCATACCGATAAATTGTTAAATCCTGTAGAGGTTGCACCTGGAATTTGGGCTAAAAATTATAGTATTATACCCGAACTACCTTCGGATGATGTGGGATGTTTCTGCCATGAGATTGGACATCAATTAGGATTGCCCGATCTTTATAAGGATGGATATAATACGATCGTTGGTGGTTGGTGTTTGATGGGTGTAGGGGATCATAACAATGGAGGAAGAACTCCAGGACATCTCTCAGCATGGTGTAAAATCCATTTAGGCTGGACAAACCCCATTGTAATTGATGGATCTATAAAAAATCAAGATTTAACAGCTGTTAATAATTCAGATCCTGCTAATAAGATTTATAAGATATTGGTTGATGGATCGGATGGAAAAGAATATTTTTTAGTTGAAAATCGACAACAAGTAGGATTTGATGTAGGTTTACCTGCAAATGGACTTATAATATGGCATATTGATGAAAATAATTGCATATATTCTGCACCTAATCATGATCCTAACAATTTCTTCTTGACGCTGACACAATCGGATGGTAAAGATGAATTAAGGGAGAATATGTTAGATATTGAAAAATTAGAAGGTGGGCAGCTTACTGAAAAGGATTTAAGTGGGGATAATGGTGATCCTTACCCTGGAGTTACCAACAATACTATTTTTGATGATAAATCAAACCCTCCGAGCAGAACTTATAGAAATGCACAATCTGGCGTAGTTATAAATTCTATAAGCAATTCAAATGAGTTAATGACTGCAAATATGGGTACAATCACGAATGCTGGAAACATAGCCCAAACACCTAGTGATATTAAAGTTGTTCCAACTTTTAAAGCGAAAAGTGTAAGAACTATGCCTGTTTGGAAAGAACCTCCCGAGGATCCTTGTTTAAAGTTAATTAAGGAGAAAACATTCCTTATTTATTACCAAAAAGGGTATAAAAAAGGATTTCATGAGGGTTATGTGGATGCTAGAAAAAAATTATCCAAAAAGATTCAATAACATTATATCCGAGCTTTAATAACATTAATTTTTGTATTGAAATCCTTTATTTTTTTGGTCAATAAAAAATTTAACATGATTAATCGTTATTTATAATGATTAATCATAGAAAAATATATATAGTAATATACACAAATTTACTACTGTTACTGTATTAGATAAAAGAAGAATTGATTAACGGCAGGTAAAGAAATGAAACGTAACACAACCGTTCTGCTAGATGAGAAAAGAATTTTCAAACCTACTGTAGAAACGGTAGAACGAGCACATATAAAAAATTGGGAAAATGAGATTCGGAAGGGAGAAAACTTCGAGAAATATTGGGAAGAAAAGGCAGAAGACATTGACTGGTTTCAGAAATGGGACAAAGTTCTTGATGAAAGCAATAAACCCTTCTACAAATGGTTTGTAAACGGTAAAATCAACATGACCTACAACGCTGTAGACAGATGGATTAATACCGAAAAAAGAAACCAAGTAGCTATCCTTTATGTAAATGAAAGGGGAGACGAGAAGAAATTATCCTACTACGAGCTCTATCGTGAGGTCAATAAAATGGCCAATGCACTAAAGAACCTAGGAGTAAAAAAGGGAGAAGCAGTATCAATGTATCTCCCGATGTGCCCAGAGCTCATTATTTCAATGCTTGCTTGTACTAAAATAGGTGCAGTTCACAGTGTTGTTTACTCGGGTCTGAGTGTTGGTGCATTTGTTGAAAGGATGAACAATGCAAAGATCAAGATCCTAATCACTGCAGATGGAACCTACAGGAGAGGAAAGGTCATAAACCTTAAAAAAATATCAGACGAAGCAATGCTTCAGTGTCCTACAGTTGAAACAGTAATTGTAGTAAACCACACCGATGAAATAGAAATGAAAGAACTCAGAGGAAAGGAATTATCATACGACAAACTGATAGAAGGTGAACCCGGTGAATGTGAATGTGAACAAATGGATGCAGAAGATCCATTGTTCCTACTTTACACATCGGGCAGCACAGGAAAACCCAAGGGAATTGTCCATACAACGGGGGGATATATGGTAGGTGTTTCAACAACACTAAAAAATATATTCGATATACAACCCGATGATACATACTGGTGCACAGCCGACATTGGTTGGATAACAGGTCATAGCTATGTTATATATGGACCATTACTCCTGGGAACAACAACAGTCGTTTACGAAGGAGCACCAGACTACCCAGATCCTGGTGCATGGTGGAAAATTATTGAAAAATATGGTATAACCAAATTTTATACCGCACCAACAGCAATCAGGCATCTGATGAGATTTGGAGATAAATATACACGGATATACAACATATCATCCCTAAGAATACTTGGAACAGTTGGAGAACCAATTAACCCCGAAGCTTGGATGTGGTTTTACAAGAATGTTGGAAAGGAAAAAACTCCTATAATGGACACATGGTGGCAAACTGAAACAGGAATGCATTTAATCGCACCATTACCATCAGCAGACCTCAAACCAGGATCAGCAACAAAACCAGTACCTGGAGTATTTGCAGATGTAGTAGATGATAAGGGAAATTCAGTTCCTCTTGGAACAGGAGGAAATCTGGTAATTACAAAACCATGGCCAGCAATGTTTAGAACACTCTATGAAGACGAGGAAAAATTCAAAGATGTCTACTGGAACGATATACCTGGAGTTTATAAAGCAGGAGATATGGCAAGAAAGGACAAAGACGGATATTACTGGATACAGGGGAGATCTGATGATGTTCTTAAGATTGCAGGTCACAGAATAGGTACATCTGAGGTTGAATCTGCATTTGTAAGTCATCCAGCAGTTGTAGAAGCAGCAGTAATTGGAAAGGCAGACCCAATTAAGGGAGAGGTCATTAAAGCATTTCTAATACTTAAAGAAGGATACCAACTGAAGACAAAACTTATAGAAGAACTCAACGAACATGTGAGATATGAATTGGGACCCGTTGCTGTAATAGGTGAATTGGAAGAGGTAGATTCACTACCAAAAACCAGAAGTGGTAAAATTATGAGAAGAATTTTAAGAGCTAGGGATAAGGGCGAAGATGTTGGTGACACATCAACACTCGAAGAATAGTACAACTCAATAATATAAAATATATGCGAACACTTTTGGTGATATAAATGGTTGAAGAAAAAATAAATCAAGTTGTAATGAAAGATCTAACGGCAAATCCAGCTGCTTTAGGACTTTTAGGTTTTGGAATAACTACAGTGTTGTTAAATATAAGTAATGCGGGACTTTTCCCGCTAAACAGTGTGATCCTAGCAATGGCCATAGCTTATGGAGGATTAGCACAAGTAATGGCTTCATGGATGGAGTTTAAAAAAGGTAATACCTTTGGAATGGTTGCATTTGGATCATTTGGATTGTTCTGGTGGAGCTTTGCCCTACTACTAATATTACCAAAGTTAGGCCTTGCAGTAGCACCAGATGCAGTTTCAATGGCATCCTACTTCTTCATGTGGGGTCTTTTCACGCTTGTAATGTTCTTTGCTACCCTAAAACTTACAAGAGGACTTCAAGTGGTGTTCATAAGTTTAGCAGTATTATTCTTCCTCTTAGTAGGGGTTGAATTAACTGGAAATGCCACAATAGGTTTAATAGCAGGATATGAAGGAATATTCACCGGATTATCTGCTGTTTATGTTGGACTTGCAACTGTGATGAATGAAACATACAATAAAAATGTGCTAAGGATATAGATTAAAAGTTATTTAAATAGTTTATAGTCTCCAAGTAGCTATTTAGGTAATTGGGGCCCGTGCAATTATAATTGTTTACCGACCCTTCTGTCGGTGATAATTTGAGCATGGGCTTCAACACTATTTTATTAGTAAATTCAATTTGAATAATGGATAGCTTTATTAATTTTAATTTACAGATACGGAAGTAATTATCAAATCATTGTGATATTGAGAGCTTCAGTAACATAATTTTAAAGGTCATGTATGGTTCTCGAATTGTATGAAATATAATTCATAAATATCATAGAAAAAAATGTTATACATAATGATCACACAAATATTCAAGAGGGTTTAAAATTGGAAGAGGACCTCAAAATTTTGATACTTGAAGATGTTCCATTTGATGCCGAGTTAATTAATCGTGAACTAAAGCGGAGTGGAATGAAATTCTCTTCTATAAGAGTAGAAGAAGAACAAGACTATTTGAATGAATTAAAATCATTTAAACCCGACGTTATCCTTGCTGATCATTCGCTTCCTCATTTTGATGGGATTTCTGCCTTAAAAATTGCCAAAGATAAATCTCCAGATGTTCCATTTATCTTTGTCAGTGGGAAAATGGGGGAAGACTTTGCAATAGAAGCCTTAAAATGTGGTGCAACAGATTATGTACTAAAAGGTAGTCTATCAAAGATCGTACACGCGGTTAATAGGGCATTGGAAGAAGTTAAAGAGCATTCTAAGCGGAAAAATGCGGAAGAGGCCCTAAGAAATAGTCATAGACAGCTCATTGAAGCACAGAAAATTGGGCATATTGGTAGCTGGGAGTGGGATCTTGAAACCCTTGAAATGAACTGTTCAGATGAATTTTACAGTATGATGAGTATAGATCCTACAAGTTTTGGTAACAACTATCAATCGATGATGGATATCATACATCCCAACGACAGGCAAACTATACAAGATAGTATAAACGTTGCACTAGATAATCACATGCCATTTGCAAATGACTATCGTATAGTCAGACCAGACGGAACTGTTAGAATACTTTCATCTAAAGGTGAAGTCATAACAGATCGAAATGGCAAACCACTTCGAATTGTTGCAACCGAACAGGACATAACCGAACAAAAATTAGCGGATGAAAAAATTAAATCATCACTCAAAGAAAAGGAAATGCTTTTACAAGAAATACACCACCGGGTGAAAAATAATTTACAGGTAATATCCAGCCTATTACGTCTACAATCAAGATATATTAACGATCAAAAATCTATTGATATATTTAAGGAAACACAAAACAGGGTCAGAAGTATAGCAATCCTCCATGAAAAATTATACCAATCTGAGGATCTTGCCAAGATCAGATTTGATGAATATGTAAAGATACTAGCAGAAGACCTACTTTATTTCTATGAACTGGATAAAAGTAACATTAAAATGAACATTGATGTGGAAGAGATTTCACTCAACATAGAAACAGCAATTCCATGCGGACTCATAATAGATGAAATGGTAGCAAATTCGTTGAAATATGCATTTCCAGATGAAAGAAATGGAGAGATTAAAATAGAACTCCATTCAGATTATAATAACAAATATTCTATGTGTGTAAGTGATAATGGTATAGGTATCTCCGAAGATATTGACCCTGAAAAGACAGATACCTTTGGAATGCAACTGATTAAATATCTTACCAAACAATTAAAAGCAAACATAGAACTTGATAAAAGTAATGGTACAACATACAACCTTACATTTAATGAACTCAAGTACAAAGATAGGGTAAAATAGATGGTTAACGAGAAGATATTGGTTGTTGAAGACGAAGAACTAATAGGGCAGGATATTAAGATTTTACTGGAAGATCTTGGATATGAAGTTCCCTATTTAGTGCCTTCAGGGGAGGAGGCAATATCTCGAGCAGGAGAAATCCGTGCAGATCTTGTTTTGATGGATATCATGTTAGAGGGTGAGATCGATGGAATTGAAGCAGCCCACAGGATCAACGACCAGTATGGAATACCAGTAATATACTTGACTGCCTATAGAAATGAAGAAATTTTAGAACGTGCAAAATTAACAGAACCCTATGCATATATAGTTAAACCCTTTGAAGAAAGGGAACTGCGAACCAATGTTGAAATAGCTTTAAACAGACACAAGGCTGAGAAGGAAAGAATTGAATCAACAGAGATCATAGCTAAAAATGAGTTTCTCAAAAAATCTTTAAAGGAACAAGAAATTCTTCTCAGGGAAATACACCACCGTGTTAACAATAACATGCAAATTATTTCAAGCCTGCTCTCATTACAATCAACACAGGTAAAGGATGAAAGGGATCTTGATCTGTTTATTGACAGCTTAAACAGAGTTAAATCTATGGCCAAAGTTCATGAACGTTTATATCAGTCTGAAGATCTTTCAAGCATTAAATTTGCAGAATATGGTTCAAGCATGTTAACCGATCTTTTCAGCAGCCATAGAACATCCCCAGGTATCAGATTGAAGGTTGATATCGAGGATGTATCATTTAATATGGAAACAGCTATTCCATGTGGTCTTATCATAAATGAACTAGTGTCCAATTCATTGAAATATGCATTTCCAGATGGTGAGGGCGAAATTAATGTTAGTTTAATGCATTATCATGGAAACAAATTCTGCTTAACCATAAGTGATAACGGTATTGGTATACCCGAAGATTTAGACTTTAAAAGTACAGAATCCCTTGGATTCAGATTAACCAATAATCTTACCCAACAACTGGAAGGTGAAATATTACTGGACAGAAGTAAAGGAACAAAATTCCAGATCATATTTGAGGAATTAGAATATGAAACAAGAATTGGAATTAAAGAAACTATTATTACGGCTTATAAATCACGTGAGCTCAGAAAACATGCAGAGGAAATTATAAACACCCGAATTGGTGATTTAAATGATATTCCAAACGATTTCAAGGAACTTATCCACGATCTCCAAGTGCACCAGATTGAAATTGAGATGCAGAAGGAAGAACTCACCAAATCCAGACAGGAAATAATGGATTCACAGAAAAGATACTTTGATCTTTATAACTCTGCACCTGTGGGCTATTTCACACTGACAAAGGATGAAATAATCATCGAAGTTAATAATACAGGGGCATCTATACTGGGCATTACTAAAACTGGACTATTTAACACTTCATTTATGAGTTTTCTAAAATCTGATGCTAGACAAACCTTTATAGAACATAATATTAATGCTATTGAAACAGGTAAAAAACAGGGATACAAACTGGAAATAGCACGGGCAGAGGGCGAACCATTCATGGCATATGTTGAAACAACACCTAATTATGATAAAAATGGGAGATTTAAAGAATTTCAAACCTCAATAATAGATTTAAACAGGTATTAAATATTTGTAAGTAATGTTATCAACTATTTTTATTTAGTTTTATTTATGGAAGTTGCAAAAATTCTCAGTAAAAGTAAAAAAGTATTCTTTCGAATTGAGGTTTAGAGCTCATTTTCAATATATCTTGCAAGTCGCTTTGCAAGGGCTACAATGGTCAAAACAGGTGGAGCTCCAGGAGCCTTTGGGAAAACACTTGCATCTGCAACGAAGAGTCCTGATATTTCTGTTTCAAGATTTTTATCGACAACATCTCCAATAGCGGCAGTTCCGCCTGGATGTGCTCCCCTTGCAATTGTTGATGTGAGTGTGTTTGGATCAACACCGCTCTCTTTAAGAATTACACCTGCAGCAGCCGATCCCTTGGCAAGTAGACTTACATCCTTTGCAGTACTGTACTTTTCAATATAATCCTCACGAACCTTGCCAGATCCTTCATCAGCTATTTTAATCATTATTCCAAGTATATCATTTTCACTCGCACCGTACTTCTCTAATTTATTGTAGAGCAGTCCAGAGTAATGTGGTGCCATGATAAGATCGTCCAGTGTTATTAGACCATTCATTTGAACTTCACTATTAAACTTTATACCCTTAAGAATACCACCAACTGTCACAAAGGTATCAACAAACAGGTTGTTACCCGCGTCTATTCCGGCCCGTCTTAATAGTCGGGGTGTTTCAATACTGCCTGCAGATATCACAACCATATCTGCAAGAAATTCTTTATCATTACTCTTAACCCCTTTAATTTCACCATTAACAGTTATAAGTTCGGTTATTTCGGTGTTGGCAATGACCTTTGCACCTTGATCTAATGCTTCACCCACATATTCTTTGCTAGTCCATTTTGAATCCCTTGGACATCCAAAGGCACATTTACCGCATGGTTTGCATGTTTTAGGATCGATAAATTTAGGCATTTTTTGGGTGTTAAAACCTAGGGATTTTGCTCTATCCATTATAATATTTGTACCATTACCAAAATGTGTATCTGGAAGGGTTGTTACTCCCATTTCACCTTCTATTTCATTGAAGTCATCTTCAAGATCGATACCCATATTTTTAAGATATTTCTGACAGGTTCTAACAGCATTTCCTGCTGTTACAGTTGTTGTTCCGGCAATACAACTTGTTTGTATAAGTTCAACCCCCACATCTAAATTTTCATAGTGTTCATAAGCATTTCCAATCTTTGTAGATGGTCCTTTTTCAAATAACGTAACATCTATTCCTTTAGATGCCAGTTCCCTGGTAATGGTTCCTCCACCAGCACCCGATCCAACTACTATAATCTTTTTCATTAAATCACACTCAATAAAATTTCTAAATAAATCCTTTTTTTTATAGGGTAAAATAAACTCTATGCTCTTTTAAGTGTTCTACGTGAGGTTTGTGACGGAATTTTGGATTTCTTTTTCTTTCCCCTTTCCTGTATAAAGAACTTCATGGCTATATAGCCACCTAACAGTCCAAATGCACAGTATATTATTAGTGATGATATTAAGCTTAAAATTAGATTGAAAACTCCGCTAAGTGCAACAAATATACCGAGTGTTAATGGGTTTGGAAGCACGTAGGGTAGTGTTGGTGGAGTTAAAAATCCATAGAAGAAGAAGATTATACAGAAAATTCCTGTGGCAATTGCACCTATCTTAGCGCTGGTAATTTCTTCCTTGGTCAGGAATGTGGCAACAAATCCCATCACAAACAGGGAGAATACTCCTCCAAGTCCGATCAAGGGTAGGATAAGACCTAATATGAAACTTATACCAATTGCTATTTCAACGTTAATCTTTTCCATTTTGGATGGTTCTCCTGAAGTTTTCTTGGAATAACTTGTGTTATGTTGTAGAATTATATTTCAATGAATATAAATCCTTTCTTAGAATAAAAATTTTATAATCATTTACCACAAATTAAATAGAATTATCCATTATAAAACCTATCTGATTTATGTAATATTAAAGCTAACAGTGTCCTGAAAATATTTTTGTTAAAATTTATTGTTAATCATAACATTCATCAATATTAAAATTTATCATAATCTTCTGTAACAAGGTTGTCAGCAATCTCTATTGCTGTCTCTGCATCTACAGCCTGTCCATCTGCACCAACCTTTTTCCACAAGTCGTTATCAATATTGAATGGATATCCTCCAACAATTATCTTAGCATCCATACATTCCATACATCTGTGTATAGTGCTGATAAGTTCAATTACCTCTCCAATATGGGAACCAATGGTTGCAGATATTATGATCAGATCTGCTTTTTTACTTATTATGGTCTGTATCACACTTTCTGTTGGTGTGTTTGCACCTAAATAATATGTTTTCCAGCCATCCATTTCAAAGAAGTCTGCAACCATTCTCACACCTACCTCGTGAAGTTCCCGGCTTACACTTGTTGCAACAAGGACTTTTCCACTTTTTTTATTGTTTGATATGTATGGATAAAGTTGTGACATTATAAGTTGTGTTGCAGCTGTAATGTAATGTTCCTGTGCTACCGTTATCTTATTCTCTTGCCAGAGCCTTCCAACTTCGTAAAGTGAACTCTGAAAAACATGCAGGTAAATATCCTTTACACTGATTCCGTTATCCACAGCTTCAATTATAAGTTTACCAGCCGAATGACGATCACCATCTAATAGCAATTTAAGGTATTGTTCTAAGAGTTTAACAAGGGGTTTGTCTTCATTGATGAATGAAATATCCTTTGAAGGGTTGGAGAGGTTTTCTATACTTTCTTCTATATATTTAACTGCTATACTGCTTTTTTCTGGCGGCAAATATCCTATGATTACGTCTTCCATTACTTCTAATCTTTCTTTAAGACGTGTTTCAGGAATTCCTAGATTTACCAGAAATATCCTTTCCCATGTAATATAATCTGCAAATAAATCGGGACTTGAAGCTTCTATTGCTTCAAAAAGATATGAAAGGCTGTATTCAGTATCTTCAATGTACTTCTTAAATTCAGAATCTCCATAATATCTACTAAATTCCATCTGAGAATTAAACTGTTTGGTTACAATTTCCTCTGCAAGTACATCAACACCTTTAATCATAGTAAACCTCCAAGATCATTAGTATAATATCTTGTAATAACACATTAATAATTATAATCCTAACAAATTGATATTAAGATTAATTATCTAATTTTTTTTATTCCTAGACTAAATATTGTTGTTAAAAATATTAATATTCTCATTTTTAAGGGCTTAAAACCGCAAAATTTTGATTTGATACTTTGAAATTTATCCGCGCATAATTTTATCAAATAAATATTACATAAATTGGATAAAATTATTATTAATTGGTTGTAATTTATTATTATTAAATTTTAAGGGTGTATATATTAGTGACAGCACGTTAAACAAATATTCATGAAATTTTTATCTGAAAAAAATCCAGATTCACTCCGCACATTTGAGATTATTAATGAAGGACTATCAAAGAAATCTGTGATAGTTATAATGGCGTGTTGCAGTGTTACATACGAGGGAAGGGCCAGGAGCAAATTAGGTTCGGGTGATAGAATGATAATCATCAAATCTGATGGATCTTTCATGGTGCATCAGGACAGAAACTTGGAACCTGTGAACTGGCAGCCTCCAAAATCTCAATGTAAAGCCAGTTTAAAGGATGGGGTAATGTATCTTGAAGGAAGTAGGAGAAACCCTCCTGAAAGGCTTGAAGTTGAAATACAGAACACATATATAGCATCATATTTCAATGGTCAAGACTCTAAGGGCCTGGAATTAACGGGTTATGAGGAGAACATGAGGGAGATGGTGTTTGATAACCCTAAAATTATAGAAGAAGGTTTCAGACCGGTCAACCGGGAATATTCAACACCCAACGGGTTTATAGATATTCTAGGCAAGGATGTTGAAGGAAATTTGGTTGTATTAGAGCTTAAAAGTAGACGGGCTGGTATAAATGCAGTTAAACAATTAAAAAAGTATATGGACTGTTTTTCAGACCATAAAGAATTTGTTAGAGGTATATTAATTGCTCCATCTGTAACAGATGATGCAGCTGAACTTCTTGAAGAATATAAACTCGAATATATATCGATGGTTCCACCAAGGGAATTTGGAACGGATAAAAATTTAACCCTAGATTTTTTCGGTGGATCATAATTGTACCCATGAAAAAGTCTATTATAAGTGTGGTACAATGAAGACTTAAACAGTCAAATATTTTCTGAGGATACAAATGAAAAGATTTTTAACGGCATTGGGGATAATTGTTCTGGTCTTATTAATGGCATTTGGAACTTATAATTATGTTACAGCAACTGAGGGTACAATTGTAGTGGGATATCTTCCAACTAGTCTGGATTCTGCGCTTTTTGTGGCTGATAACCTTGGAATGTTTACTAAGGAGGGTCTTAAAGTTCAACTGGTACCATTTAGAACCGGTTCAGAGCTTATAGATGCAGCTAATAACAATCAGATAGATGTTGGATACGTTGGGATAACACCGGTAACAAGTGCAATAGATCAAAATTCCAGTATTAAAATTGTTGCAGCTGTAAACACAGAAGGAAGTGGTATTGTTGTTTCCAATACTAGTAATATAAGAAATGCAACAGATTTTGAGGGAAAGAAAATCTTAATACCCAAGGTTGGAAGTATTCAAGATGTACTTTTCAGGTATATGCTTTTAAAGAACAATGTTAATCCTGCCACTGTTAATATAACAGAAATGGATGTTCCCCTAATGCAGAATGCACTAACATCTGGAAAGGTTGATGGATATGTTGCATGGGAACCATATATTTCACAGGCCAAAGTTAATGGAACTGGGATAGTGTTAATGAATTCAAATGATATATGGCCCGATATTCCAGGTTGTGTTGTTATTGCGACTAAAAGTTTCATGACCAAGAAACCAACAGAACTACAAAAATTTTTGAAGGTACATATAGAAGCAACCGAGTATGTGAACACACATGCTAATGAAACAGCAGCTATAGTATCTAAAAAATTAGGCACCAATGTAAACGTGGAGTTGGAAGCAAGGAATCATATAGAGTTTTTAGCTGTGCCCACACCAGCTTTTGAAAATAATGTGTTGGAAATGATCCAGGTCCAGAAACAATTAGGATATGTTAAAACCAATTTAACCATACAACAATTATTTGACAACAATTTCTTACCTTAATTAATTATTTTTTTAATTAACTGTGGATGCTGCTTAGATATTATGAAAGAAACTTAAAGGATATAGGTTTATTTAACCAATTAAAATATTTTTTTTTAGATTAAATCCCCACATAATCATGTTAAAAAATTAAAATGTTAAACCAAGAGAAGTACGTTATAATATCATATTATAAGAAAATATCAACTATTTTTTTTGAATTATTTCTTCGAGATATTTCCAGGTTCAACGTTAATGTTTTCACTACGGTTTAAATTTTCAAGATCCTCAAGATCTGAAATATAATCACTTTCATCTGGATCTGGATTTTCTTTGGATATTAAAGATGCTACTATTATTAAAATGCTTATAACAGCTCCAAGTAAAAATGCCTGTTGAAATCCGGATAAAAGTGTTTCAACAGGTACACTGAACTGGAATGCTCCTGTTGATATTGCTCCTTCAAGACCGGCCGCTGAGTGACTTACAGTACTGTCAAATATGGTTTCGAATATTACAACTCCCATAACCAGCCCAAGATATTTGGCCGTGTTTAGAAGGCTACTAACAGAACCTGTCATTCCACGCGGGCTGTGGCTCATGACTAGTTTGTTGTTTGCAGGTGAGAACATTCCATCCGATAGAGATCTCATTAAAAGAGCAATTAGAACGAAAATAATTCCATACTTACCAATGATTGGGTTTAATACAGTTAAAACTAGGAGTGCAATTGCAAGACATACTGCTCCAATAATTGATGGTAATTTTGACCCTGTTTTATCAGATATTCTTCCTGATAAAGGTCCAACAAATATGATCAGCATGGTTGGAACAAGTATTATCAGACCAGCCACATCTGTTGAGAAGTTCATTATGAGTTCTAGATAGAATGGTAGAAGGAATATGGTTCCTGTTAAAACAAAACTGGTCATGAATCCTGCAGCAATTGAAATGTTAAGATATCTCTGTTTTAAAAGGCACATTTTAAAGAGAGGATATCTGTAGTTTGATTCCCATTTATAAAAGATGATTAGAAGTGCAAGGCATGATATTAAACCTAAAAGTATTAATGGTGAAGTCCAACCTAATCTACCGCCCATTTCAAGGGTTATTATTAGCACAAACATTGATAAGAATATTAATAAAGATCCTACAACGTCAAATCCATTATATTCCTCGACTTTACCAATATCCGGCAAATATTGGTATGTTAAAATTATTGCAACTATTCCAAGGGGCACTGTAACGAAGAAAATCCAGTGCCATCCTAAATATTCTGTTATGAGTCCACCAACACCGTATCCCAATGATAGTGCAACTGTTGTTGCAAGTGAAATATATCCAAATATTTTTCCCCTCACAGCATTAGGAAAGTTAACTGCAATAATTGCAGGGGTCATGGAGAGTAACATTGCAGAACCAATACCCTGAAGAATTCTTGAAAGAATTAATTGGTCTATATTTAGGGAAATCCCTGAAAAATATGATCCAACGGTAAAAAGGAATAATCCTCCCAAGAAAATCTTTTTATAACCAACATATTCGCCTATTTTTCCAAATATCAATAGAAAACTGGTTAAAACAAGAAGATGTGCTACCACTACCCATGAAACAAGTGTTGTACTTACATCGAGATATTGTGAAATGGATGGAAGTGCAATTGTCACTATACCTGCACTGAAGGACCATATAAATACACCAAAAGCAATTATAAATGTTATTAGTCCTTTATTGGCTTTATGTGGTGTTATATTGTTCGTCATGGAATTGTTTCCGTGGGATGTTAATTATAAATAAATTTACACTTTAGTATAATGAGTAGTTGAAAATAGTATATATTATTTAGTAATTAATGAAAAAAACTTCAACTATTCTATTATCCATGTGGTTTTTTTATTTGAATATTAGAATTAATGAACAACATATTAAACCGTAGAACTTTCTAGTTAATCATTGATCTAGAGTTAATTAATACTCATAAATTATATACTAAAAACTTGAATAATAATACCATGTCTAATTACAATGGGAAACTTGTTGAATTACCAAAGGATGGTAAGGCCATTGTTGTTACAGATATCCATGGAAATCTTGATGATTATAATAAGTATATGAATATATGGGAAGAATATCGGAATGAAAACGCCTATTTTATCATTACAGGTGATTTTATTCATGCTATGGGAAAGAAGGACGATAAATCTATAGAAATATTAGATTCTGTTAAGTATTGCTGGGAAAATAATGAAAACTTTTATCCCATTATTGGTAACCATGAATGGTCTACTATATCAAATATATCGGTCTATAAAGGAAGTGTCAATCAATCTTTAAATTTTAAAGAACTTTTAAGGGAAAGATTTGGAGAT
>Ga0224527_1000506_pt1 | contig 25369 bp, 19 predicted proteins | sample CBST0metaG_FD_179882 | JGI IMG/M metagenome (GOLD analysis project Ga0224527, IMG submission 179882) | Peat soil microbial communities from Stordalen Mire, Sweden - C.B.S.T0 | ecosystem: Environmental > Terrestrial > Soil > Wetlands > Peat | place: Sweden: Norrbotten County, Stordalen Mire... | reverse complement strand
CCACTACGCCATGCTGTTCATTACATAAACTGATATAGCCGTCCAGCGTGCCAAATAGCCTACATGCGCCAATTATAAGAGTGTTTAACAAGTCCTCTAGTTCCACACAGTTTAACAATTGGATAGTGATTTCATGCAAAGATGTCAGATATTTATTTTCCCGTTGTTTCTTTTCCTTGCCTTCTAAATTTCTGACTATGCTATTTTTCACCCTCACTATTTTACGAGTCACAATACTTCCTCCTATGTGTCCAAATGAAACTGCAACTAGATATATCCCACTAAATTTTCTACATGACAATAGTCAGGAATCTATAACAAATATGTCAAGTTGCATGACATACTCCAATACAACTTGACAATCCTAAAGATCCTTACTTAAAGGACCAATTAAGCTACAAACTTACGTATCGACATTTGCACTTTTAGCAATATCCTTTAAATCTGGTATATGCTATTTTTTAAGCACTGCGCGCGTCCCTGTCACCCACCCACTATATTGCCGTTATTGACAATATACTACATAATTAGCCAAAATCCTTCTATACTATACATTTTTTAGCATTTTATTTATTTATTAGATAATTATTGTTTTTTTGCAATACCTGCTCCCTAATGTAACAACAATTGTTATAGTCCTATCGAAAAAAGATTGTTACGGGGCTGTTTAAGCCTGTAACAATCTTTTACTTTTAGTATCATTTGAAAAAATTCACTCAGCACCTGGTCTTTTCCGTTCCAATTTAATAATTTCAATTAAATGACACAACTCTTCATCATTCACAAGTACATTAAACTGTTGTTCTAAATCATTAATTACCCGCTTTAGCACTGCATATTCCAGGGAATGTCCAGCAATAAATTCCGCTGTGTCAGGATAACTAATCCCTGCCTGAGTAACTAAACGTTCTACCATACACGCAGAATGAACTAACATCCTTACCAAACCTGAAGAGGAAAAAGTAAGTTGCAATTCCTCCTCCAATTTTCGAATACAGATCATCAGAGTATCAAGCACTTTACTAGGATTAACAAAAGTTAAAAACTCATCCAACATGCCAGCGACCATTCCTCGCATAACTTCCCAATCCATACCTCGCTCTGTATACCTATCAGCCACATCAATGGCTTCTAAACCATCTGTAAGGAGACGGCGCAGTTCACTACCTGCCCCCCCCTGTATTAGTTCTTCGAGGGCGATATGAGGTTTGTCAACAATTTCAGGATCAATGCTACCGACGCTAGCCACAATATCATAAGAATGATGTAAGGAAATGAGGCGTTTTTCTAACATTTTTTGATCCCCAGCCTCCACGGCAATAACACGAATATGACAAAGTTCCCATTGAATCAGCATTTTTTCTAATAGGCCCTTAATTTTAAGGGCTGTCCCTTGCCCTGTAAGACAAGTGGTAATAATGGCTCTATCCTTACCGCCGATTAGCTCATTATCAGGCACTGCCCCCTGCGTCATACTACGTGCTGTCCAGGCAGAGCGATATACTACATTAATATCATTTTGTGAGAGCATCGCTTTATGGAGCACATGTAGCAGCATTAGAGTACTTACCATTTCCACACTCTTCACCACGATTCCCGTCCTTCGTGTGACGGCTTTCGCAACGCTTGACAACGATCCCATATCCACCAATAATATAAGCCCTTTGCCTTGGTCAATCTCCTTAGCAACTTCAATTGCCTGTTCAATTGCCCAATCCACATTAGCCTCCATAGGCATATCAATGGCTTTGGCATGATTAACACCTAATAATTTATTCGCAAATTCCACCATACTGCTAGCCGTAGAATTACCATGGGTAATAACCAAAACACCTACTCTACAACCTTCTTTATCATGGCGCTCATCAAAAGTAGCTAACATTAAAGCAATAAACCCGATTTCATCTTTGGGAATGACCACTCCCAGTTTATCACCAATATAAGCGCCCATCCCCTCAGCCACAATATATTCCGCTGGATGCTTAGCAGCAACCAATTTCACATTGGGGTTTACAATGGGGAGTCCACTACGTATACGTTCCACAGTAGCAGCGCTATGAATGGCTAAGGCATAATATAAACGCCGACTTAATTTAGGTCCGCGCTCCTCAGCTTGCTTAAAAGCCTCATCAAAAACACTGAGAAACTGACTAGGCAAGACCGTCTGCAAATATTCTTGTGATATTTCCAATTGTTTAGGATTTAATGCCTTGAAATAATTTTCAACATCCATTTCAATACACTGTACAATCTCAGTCTGCCCAATTCCCTGGGACCTTAGAAATTGCATGCGATCACCAATGGTTTGATAGAAGTTCTTAGGTAAACTCCGATTCCCTTCCCCTTCTGCTGCTACTCCACTGGGATGAATCAGCATTTCGCTACCAAGACTACACAATATTTTACTAGTCTCCAGTCTTGCCTGAGGATCATATACAATAGCTTGTTTAAGCTTGGAAGATAAGGCTTCATAGGTAATTCTCACTGGTTTATTATGATCAGTGCGATGCAAAAAAGCCTTGGCACACACAAGCTGCAAATCATTACGTAGTTGACCAATATTACCAATACAACGGTATAACAATAAAGCCCACAATGCTTCTTGACTAACCACGAGTTTAGACTGAATGTGTACTGCTTCTCGCGCAAGCAAAAATTTGATCAGTTCAAAACGCTCTTGCAAGGGTCTGGCTGCGAGTTCTGGTAATTGCACTAATACAGGAATGCGTCGCACAAAGGTTTTTAGCAGGGCAGAATCAGGATTTTCCGTCGTTGCTGCCACGACGCGGACTACCACATGCCGAGTCATCTCACTATCCCCCATGCGGCGGAAATCCCCTCGATCTAACAGATAAAATAGCATTTCCTGTCCCTCTGGTGGTAGACGATGTACTTCGTCTAAAAACAACATGCCACCATCAGCTTTTTCCACTAACCCTAATTTATCTTTATCCGCACCAGTAAAGGCTCCACGTACATGACCAAAAAGCTGTGACATCAACAGCTGAGGGTTATTGGCATAATCAGCACAATTAAAAACAATAAATTTCCCATCACTACGGATTTTACCCTGACTATAAGCAAATTTATACATATATTCAGCAAATAGAGTTTTACCAACACCAGTTGGACCTACCAGCAGGGTATCTAGTCCCTTAGGTGGATATAATACACCCGCTTTTGCTTGTTCCACTGCGATTTTCAAACTATCGTCAGCACCAATTAAGCCGGCAAAGGCATCTTGACCGATTGCATGGTTACCAGTCATATCTTGCTCTTTGCTTATTAATTTTCTGTCGTTGATTACATTTGGCGTCAGACCTAAGTTTTGAGCTTGGATGACAGCAAGTTCCGCCAATTCCCGCTGATGCTTAACCACCTCTGGCACCTTATCCCTGAGTGCTGGAAAATTTTGTTCCACCCATTTTACCGTTATATAATAGGTGGATCTACTTACTATCTTCACTACCATTTTTTCCCGATGCAAAGCATTTAGATCACTGCTAACATTACTGCGAGAAAAGCCAGCTACCTCTGCTACTTCATCAGCAGTAAATCCTAGAGGCTTGTACTGATCTACCATTTTCACATTCAGCTGCTCGGTACATAACCTATCTAAAATTTCTAATATCTTTAATTGCCGTTTCATCTTTTCCCTCCACTCTAGACAGAACAACCCACCATAAACATTTTATAGATAATTATAAATCTTACAGCGAATTAATACAATAGCAAGAGGGGCCAGGCATAATGCCTGACCCCTCTTGTTGGTTGCTTTTTTATTTTGACAATACCGCTGCTAATCTAAACATAGAAGGATCAATTGTCCGTTTATGTCCGATGGCATCCGCTAAATCAATACTAACTACACCACGATTTCGTGAACCAAACATTACATTTGATATCCCTGAAATCAAAGCCAAGGTAGCATGTTCACCCAAAGTACTAGCTAAAATACGGTCAAATACGCTTGGCGAACCACCACGCTGAATATGACCAAGCACCGAAACCCGCGTATCAAGACCGGTCACTGCAACAATTTTTTCCCCAATTGCTACAGCATTACCTGCACCTTCGGCTACCACTACTACACTGTATTTCTTACCAGAATCATGGGACTTAGTTAACCTGGCACACAAGTCATCTAAATTCACAGCCATTTCTGGAATCAATATGTGTTCGGCGCCACCTGCAAGTCCTGCAGTCATGGCAATCCATCCTGAATTGCGCCCCATAACTTCAAGAACAATGACACGACCATGGGAGGAAGCAGTATCACGCAATTTATTGATGGCATCAACGACCGTATTCGTAGCCGTATCAAAACCAATGGTATAATCAGTACCCCAAATGTCATTATCAATCGTACCAGGTAGGCCAACAACTGCGATCCCAAATTCAGCAGATAGTAACTGCGCCCCTGTCATCGAGCCGTCGCCACCGATAATGACTAACCCTTCAATACCATGTTTCTTTAAGTTTTCAGCAGCACGCGCCCGTCCTTCCTTAGTTCGGAACTCCTCACAACGTGCAGTTCCTAAGAAAGTACCACCACGTTGTAAAACATCGCCTACTGATCTCGATTCTAATTTAACCATCTTATCTTCATACATGCCAGAATAGCCGTTATAAATGCCCCATACTTCTACGCCTTCATGTATGGCAACGCGTACAACAGCACGAATAGCAGCATTCATACCAGGAGAATCTCCACCACTAGTCATTACGGCAATACGTTTTAACATCAGCATTACACCTCTACTTTCCAATATATCGAATCAATTACATTAAAGATAAGAAAAGACTTGGCTTCGACCAAGTCCGCAGGCGAAGGTAGAAGCCTTAGTCGTTCTTACTTGGAATCACGAAATTGTTATACATTCTGATTCCGCTAAAAAAGATTATATGTCAAAATTGGCTGCAATCTCTTCTAGCTTTTTCTTAATGTCGGCAGTAGTGCGTAATGTAATCACTTGATTAGCCCACTCTTCTGCCTGCTCTAAGTTCAGCTGGCGAACGAGATTTTTAACCACAGGAACTGCGCGTGAATTCATGGATAATTCAGTAAGACCCAGTCCAATCAACAATGGTGTTGCTAGATGATCTCCCGCCATTTCACCACACATGCCCACCCATTTACCATTTTTTTGTGCTGCCTTGGCCACATTGGCAATTAATCTGATCACTGGTGGTTGGAAATAATCGCTTAACCAAGCTACATGTTCATTCATACGGTCAGCAGCCATGGTATATTGCACTAAATCATTGGTTCCAATACTGAAAAAATCTACTTCTTCAGCAAGTATATCAGCAATAACCGCTGCCGATGGAACCTCAATCATAATACCTACTGGCACGTCAGCCCGGTGAGCAATTCCCTCAGCCTTTAGTTCAGTAGCCACTTCTTTCAGCAGTGCTTTAGCAGCCAGTAATTCATCTAATGTAGCAATCATCGGAAACATAATATGCAAGTTTCCAACTACACCAGCCCGCAGCAATGCGCGTAGCTGTGTCTTGAAGATATCTTTATATACCATACAGAGGCGTATGGCTCTAAGTCCTAATGCAGGATTGGCTTCTGCCAAACCACCAATGAACGGTAACTGCTTATCGCCACCAGCATCCAAGGTACGAATGACAATTTTTTTATCTGGCATTGCCGATAGTACCGCTAAATAAGACTCTACTTGCTCTTCTTCTGTTGGCACACTAGTTTTGTCCAAGAACAAAAATTCTGTACGGAATAAGCCTACACCGTCAGCACCTGCGGCAATTATTTTTCGCATGTCGGCTGGTGTACCAATATTGGAAGCTACTTCAATGTGATGCCCATCAAGAGTTACGCTAGGCAAATGACCAGCTTTCGCCAAAAATGCAGCTCGGTCTTTTTCTTTCTCCATACGGATGCGGTATTCTGCAATTAAGCTTTCTTCAGGATTCACGAGCACAACCCCTAAATGACCATCAACAATAACCATGTCACCGTTATTTAGCTTGTCGATGACATTGCCCACCCCAACAACAGCGGAAAGTCCAGCTGCTCTAGCCAAAATGGAACTATGGGAAGTCTTGCCACCAAGGGCGGTAATAAATCCAGATACACTGGCAAAATCAATGGATGCCGTATCTGATGGCAACAAGTCTTGAGCTACTAGAATACCCGCATATTTTACCTCTGTCACTTTGCCCTGCAAGATGCAGAGCAAACGTTTAGCAATATCTTTGACGTCTGATGCCCGCTCACGCATATATTCATCATCAATCGAAGCAAACATGTTGGCAATGGTCTCAGTAGCAGCTTCAACAGCTGCTTCTGCACTGGCATAGTTTTTCTCGATATCATCAAAAACAGCCTCAATTAAAGACGGATCTTGTACCATTAATTTATGTGCAGAAAACACTTCGCCTTCATGTTTTCCTACTGTAGTCGCCATATGTTTCTGCAAAGCATCCAGTTGCCCAACTGCTACCTGCTGCGCTTCTACAAAGCGCTCTTTTTCCCGTGAAACTTCTTCTGGTGCCACAGTAAGGCAGAAATCATGTGCACATTCTTGAATATGCATAATTTGACCAATCGCAATACCTGCCGAAGCTGCAATCCCCTCTATTTTCCACATATTCTTACTCTTCTCCAAACTTTTCACTAACGATTTTCTTTAGAACTTTTGCCGCTTCTTCAGCATCGGCACCATCAATTTTTACCACGATAGTTTCACCTTGTTTTACGCCTAGACCCATAATGCTGATAATGCTTTTTGCATTAGCACTTTTTTCACCTTTAATTATCATGACAGTTGATTTAAATCCAGAAGCTTTTTGAGCAAACAGAGCTGCAGGTCTAGCGTGTAAACCCGCCTTATTTTCAATCTTCAAAGTCAATTCCATAATTTTGCACAACCTTTTTTAATTATTTTTTATTTATATTTATTATTCACCATTCAGCTTAATATCCCTGCCCAATAGCCCAAAATTCCAAACACAAACAACCCCATCATCATCGCTAGTGGCGACATGCCTTTACGGAGTAAATAGATGCAAAGGAAGGTCAAGCCTAAAGGTAAAATATTAGGCATCAGTTGATTTAAAATATCTTGAATACTGGTTACTTTATCGCCGTTTTGCACCACAACAATCGGTACATTTACAGCTGTCCATTTTGCAACCAAAGCTCCCATCACAAACAATCCCAGAATAGAAGCTCCTTCTGTCAATTTTCCTAGTTTCCCACTACTTACATCTTGCATAATACCAAGACCTGCCCTGTAAGCATATAACAGCCCATACCAGCGCACCATCAAACGCGCTACATTGAATAGCACAAAAAATAATAGTGGCCCCAAGATGGTGCCCGTCATGGCGAGTCCCGCACCTAACGCTGCTGTCACTGGACGTAATGTTCCCCAAAAAATCGGGTCCCCCACCCCAGCTAACGGTCCCATCAATCCGACTTTCACAGCATTAATGGTACTGCCTTCAATCACCGCGCCATTAGCTTTTTGTTCTTCCATGGCTAAGGTTACCCCCAGAATGGGAGCAGCAGTAAAGGGATGGGTGTTGAAAAATTCCAAATGTCGTTGCAGGGCATTGATTCGATCTTGCCGTTTATCATACAACCTGTTAATGGCAGGCACCATGGAAAAACAATACCCTAGAGCTTGCATACGTTCATAATTCCAAGAACCCTGTTGCAAATTTGAACGCAAGAAAATCCAGAATAAATCGCTTTTAGTCAGTTTTTTATCCTTCATCTTGCATTCCTCCTAGCACTCTTTCTGATTGCCTTTCAATTGCAGATACAGCATGGCCATTACAATCCCCATGATGCCAATACCAACTAAATTAATATTCAAGAAGGTCGCTACCACAAATCCCATAAAGAAGAAGGGCATTAAATGTCCAGCTTTCATGGTATTAATAACCATAGCATAACCGACAACCACAATGAAACCACCAGCAACTCGCAGTCCACCAGTAATTACGGTAGGAATATTTTGTAATAACTCTTTTACCACTGCAGCATCAGAATAATAGGCAATTAAAAATGCTGGAATTGCCACTCGCAATCCTTGAATACATAACGCTGACATATGGACAAAAGTAATCCCGGAGGTACTCCCTCGCTCAGCATAATAATCAGCCCGATGCTGAAAGTATACACAAATAGTGCGTACAAAAATAGTGAGAATTTGTCCAGCGGCTGCTAGAGGAATAGCAAGAGCAATCGCAACCGATACACTTTGGTGAGCGTTAATAACCAAACTGGTGGACAAAATACTGGCAATTGCCGTGTCCAGAGCTTGAGCTGCCCCAATGTTCATCCACCCCAGTGTTAGCATCTCCAAAGTTCCACCAATTAAAACTCCAGTAGCCAAATCCCCCATTACAAGACCTGTCAAAGTACAAGCCAGCAAAGGACGGTGAAATTGGAATTCGTCTAATACACTCTCAATGCCAGCCAAAAAGCCTACTAATGCCACCATAAGCGCTGTAAACATTTTATTCCCTCTCTGTCACTAGGATATCTTAGTCATAATATCAACAGGAGTATCATTGGGTAAAATTTGTATCTCTAGAACCACACCATTTTCATGAAGTTGTTTGAAAGCATTTCGATCATGTTCATCAACAGAAACAGCCTTAGTCAACTGGACTTTTCCCTGACTAAAACTCATACCGCCGATATTCACTTTACTGATCCTGATGCCACCTTCAATCAACATCATTACGGTCATGGGATTGGTACAAAGTAAAAGTATTTTTTCATTGCCAAATTTACGACTATGTAAGGCTTCGATACCTTGAGCAACAGTAAACACGGATACCTTTACACCTGGTGGTGCTACCGTTTCTAGTAACATTTTACGAATTACATCAGCTGCTACCTTGTCATCAATAACGACCATACGTTTAACGGCCACAGCCTTGCTCCACGCCATTACGACCTGTCCGTGGATCAGACGATCATCAATTCTTACTAATTCAATACTCACAGTATCTCACTTTCTATTCATCACAAACTTAGCAATACCACCACAACCGCCACTTAGGGCTACATCAGCAACACTGGTTAATTTGCCAGTTCTCACCGGTAAAACTTCAAACAACATCGGTAAATTTACACCCGTGATCATTTCAATGTTCCTTTGCTCCATCACCAGCATGGCTGAGGCATTATAGGGGCTACCACCTAAGATATCAACCAGGATTAACGTACCATGCCCACTATCGACTTGAGCGACAGCCTCTGCAACACGGGTCTGTAAGTCAACTACAGCTTGACCTACTTCAAAGGCAACCGCCATTACTTGTTCCTGTTTACCCATGATCAGCTCTACTGTCCCAAGCAAGGCACTAGCTAAACTTCCATGTGTTACAATCACTACCCCGATCATCTTGTGCCTCCATATGCTATTGTGGTTCTCTGTTCTTGTCTTATACCATGCAATAATCATGCCAACGATTGTCTTAATAAAGAAAAAAAACACATTTTATAGCATATTTACACTCACAAAAGGGAACAACCTACGCTTTAAAATTGCGGAAACATTAGATGAAATCGCAGTATTCCTTTTTAAAAAAAAATCGTTAGATTATAAAGAATAATAAAATTTTTCTCTATTAATCAGAACATTGTTTTAATATTGAATCTTTGTTTTTATGTTGTCTTCATTGTGTTTGAAATTTGTTTTGTTTTTTTTATATTATTTTTAGCTTTTATCTTTACTTTTCATATATATATTCCATCCATCTGAAATCTTCTTACGATAGGATTCCAGACGTTTTTCCATAACTTTCTCTTCTTTGCGTTTGGCATCAAGAGACAAATCATACATAGTATTTGTAAGTGAGTTTACAATCGTTGCCATAAAAGTATCTAACGGGTCTAACGTTTTTACTTGTTCTGAAACTGTTTCATTTTCCTGATCATTAGAAATTAATTTTTTCAAAAAAGTATTCGTCTGTGTCATTTGTTCTTCCGATAATTTTTCAATTAATTCTAATAGTTCATTTTTACATTCCATGTGTTACCATCCTATATTGTTCTCTGATCTGCATTCTACTCTTCTACATTAAAATACACTTTGTAAAAACTCATGCCCTTTTCCTCATCAAACCCTCGTTCTAGATACTGCATCGTCCCAGTTTCTGCGCTTGGATTCTTCACTTTAATTTCAAACTCAGTATCAAGTTTAATCAAATTTTTAAACTTTCTCTTCATTGTTTTTACGGCAGGAGTTGAAATATTAAACCGTTCGGTAGTATCAAGTCCCTGATTCATATCATAATTTTGTTTATGTTCTTTAAACTGCTGAATCAGTTCCGGCTCCTTCACTACTTCTTGTACAAAATCTTCCAACTGAAATTCATTATGGGTGTCAAAATAAGTAACAGCCTCATTCATAAACATCACTTTTTCTTTACGATCCGCTTGATAGATTTCTCCATAAATGTTTTCAACAAAATCTTGGCACACCGTCAAACAAGTTTCGGTGTGGAAATAACCATCCTGCACATTGGTAACTTGCAAAAATTCATCTTTCCAATATAGTGCTTCCTCATTGTTTTTATTCACAGTATCAACAATTGCGACTCGATAACCATCCTCTGATTGAGTGTTAAAAATCATACAACCTTTGTCTAGCTTCTTAACATTGATACATTTTTCGCTACCAACAAAAAATTCATCTGCATATCTGGTAATTTTTAAATAGGTTTCTTTTTTCTCGGTTTTAAAAATACCAATGGCATCAGTCTTTTGCTCATTTACCATACAATCTGTAAAATAAGCCATATAAAATTCTCCACCTTTAATCTGTGGATGAGAGGATTTACTATATAGATGATTTAAAATATTCACTGATTCCTCATAAAAGCGAGTCCGATCAATAAATATATTACTAATATACATATATAATTCATTTAAATGAATATCCTGCTCATGAAAAAACTTATAACAAACTTTTTCTTTAAAAGAAGATAAAAAATACTTCAGCAATAATTCTTCCACATTGCTATCTTTCATCTCATACATAGTAGGCGATACAAAAAGCCCTTCATCTCGTAGTTTATTTCCTACTTGATGTATAATTAAATTCTCCAAATTCACGCTAGCAAAGTCAAACACCAGTCTCATCCTCCTGATACCCTATCAAATATCCTCTTATTGTATCACAGATATGCGGAATAACACAGGAGCGCTCCGTAGGGTAGACTTATTTTATGATGCTGCCCATTTTCAATAAGCGACATATCCTTATTGTAGCAGCCTCAATCAGAACCGATCCATTCTTCATACACTCTTCTAGTGTCATCGGCCGTGAAGTTATGCTCAGCAAAGCATCAACGCCATGATTCAGCACATCATCGGCTCCCTTTCCCAACCCACCCGACAAACAGATCACGGGAACATGATACTTTTTTGCCAATTTTGCCACCCCTACTGGAGCTTTGCCATACACTGTTTGAAAATCAGTCCGTCCTTCACCGGTAATCACAAGTTGGGCATTGACTACAGCGGTAGCAAACTTGGTGACCTCTAACACAATATCCACTCCCGAACGTAGCTTAGCATTTGTAAAAAACAATAATCCCGCCCCGAGACCACCGGCTGCCCCTGCTCCCGGGTAATTCATAATATTTTTTCCTGTTACGCTCCCAGCGATAGTTGCATAATTGCCTAAGGCCTTATCAAGCTCGTCGATCATTTCAGGCGTAGCACCTTTTTGTGGTCCATATACTACACTGGCCCCCTGTAAACCGCACAAAGGATTATCTACATCACAAGCAACCATAAATTCAATCTCCTGTAAACGAGGATCAAGATCTGTCAGATCAATTTTGTGGAGCTTCGACAACGCACTACCACCATAAACTAGTTCTTCGCCCTCTACATCTAAGAATCTTGCTCCCAGCGCCTGGGCCATCCCTACACCACCATCATTTGTAGCACTACCACCAACGCCAATGATCATACTGCATACCCCAATATCTAAGGCAGCTTTGATTAATTGCCCCGTCCCATATGTGGTTGTAATACGGGGATCACGTCGCTCCCTTGGTACAAGGGGTAGCCCTGAGGCAGCAGCCATTTCAATCACAGCTGTTTTTCCATCATTAATAATTCCCCAACAAGCTTCCACCTCTTCACCCAATGGTCCAACCACTGTGGTAGTCAACCGCTTACCACCTGCCGCTACCACCATGGCATCCACCGTTCCCTCACCACCATCGGCGATCGGAACCTTAACCACTTCAGCATGAGGAAACACCGCTAAAACTCCCCGCTCCATTGCATTAGCAACCCCCACTGCCGATACACTACCTTTAAAAGAATCTGGAGCCACAACAATACGCATTATGTCCACTCCTTTGCGCTCAACTTTTTTAAATTTTAAATTTGGATATCGTTAACCGAATTTCTTCAGCCATGTTTGCTAACGCATGACTAGCCGATGCGATTTCTTCCATGGAGGCAGATTGTTCTTCGGTTGCTGCTGAAATGGTCTGGGTTTGTTCTGCTGTGTTGTTACTAATACTGTCAATTTCACTTACCAAAGCAGACATGGATTCACTGCCCGTAACCATCTGCTGAATTTCAATTGAAACCTCTCGTGTTTGTGTCGACATGCGTTGAATTAAAGCAGTGATTTCATCAAATGTTTTGCCAGCTTTGTCCACAACTTCGGTACCACATTTTACTTGTTGTGTTTCATCAACCATAGCTGCAACAGCTTTTGCTGTATCATTTTGAATTTGAGTGATTAATCCCGTGATCTGCTTCGCCGCTTCTTGAGATTGCTCTGCTAATTTGCGAACTTCATCGGCAACAACAGCAAAACCTCGTCCCTGCTCTCCAGCCCGCGCTGCTTCAATGGCAGCATTTAGTGCCAGAAGATTAGTTTGGCCAGCGATCCCTGAAATGGTATTTACAATTTCGCCAATCTCTTTCGAGCGCTCTCCTAAGCTTGATACCACTATCGAAGAATTTTTTACTGAGTTTTCAATACAAGCCATTTGGTTTTTGGCATCCATGATCGCATTACCGCCTGCATAGGAAGCAACCGATGTTTTTTCAGCCGTGTCAACAATCGTAATAGTATTATCCGCAATTTCCCGACTACCTGATGATAATTTTTCCATAATATTTTTTGACGTATGAGCTGCTTGGAGTTGTGTTCCAGCACCTGCAGCTACTTCGGTTATTGACTCCGCAACTTGATTTGCTGCTTGGGCAGACTGCTCTGCGCTGGCAGTCATTTCCTCCGATGAAGCCGCTAGTTGTCCCGCAGAGGTAGCTAGTTGTTCAATTAATGTTCTTAAATCACTCGTCATTACATTAACCGCTTTTCCCAGTTCACCAATTTCATCCTCAGAATGGATCTGGACTTGATTACGCAGGTCACCTTTGGCAATTTGTCCTACGATACTGGAAAGTTCAATGATGGGAGTTGATATTTTACGACTTATGTACCATGCCACCATTGCTGCCCCAATCAAAACTAATATCATAAGTCCAGTTGTGAACATAATATCTCTCATCATCGCACGATTGTATAGTTCTTCCTGCTTCAATACTACTTTATCAATGTCATCAATCCAATTTCCAGTGCCAATTACCCAATTATAAGGCTTAAATAACAAAGAATAGGCTCGTTTTGGTGTAGCTTCTTTTTCATTTGCTTTAGGAAACCAGTAATCGCTGTAACCACCACCATCTTTGAGGCCATTTTTTATAATTTCCTGAATAAAAAAAGTTCCATTAGCATCTTTATCATTGATACGACTTTTGCCTTCTGCAGGTCTTCCTAACAGAACGACATTGACCCCTTCTGTTGTATCAGCCCAAAAATAGCTATCTTTCTCAAAGCGAAGTTGCCGTAGCAAGTTAGCGGCTTGTAGTTTTGCTTGTTCTTCAGTCAGTAAAGATTGTTGCTGCTCTTTATAAATGCTATTAACCATGCTAACAGCCGTTTCCGTTTCTAAACGAATGTTCCGATCGAACTGTTCATTAAGAACTTGGCGATACTCTTTGACCGCAATGTTCTTATTATTAATTACACTCCAAATATTATAACTTCCAATTACAATTGCCATAATGGCACATAGGCCCACCATCAGAAAAATTAGTTTATACTTTATTTTTTTCACTACTTTTACCCCACTTTCACAAAATTAAGAAAATACAGGACAATTCTTTTGGTTTTACATCGGATTTATATTCCACTAAAAAAAAGAATACAACAAAATGCTTTCCGTATCTCAGATGAATACTTTATAGTATGATTTCGTTTACTACGCTTGTTCTTCCTGCAAAAAAATAAAAACTATGTCCTTTTTTGCAATATTTTTTATTCATTAAACTAAGCAAAAAAGGACCAAGAACATTTTTGTCGTATTTTTAAAAATTCCGATGAAAGAGTAGAAGCAGAAAGCCTACCTCTCCAAGGAGATTAAAGCTTTCTGTTTCTACTCTTGCGTATGCTTATACTTATGCTTATGCGATCTCACTAAAAGACACTACTTTTCCAGGATTCATAATATTATTAGGATCAAAAGCATTTTTTATGGTATGTAATACTTTCTTTTGTCCCGCAGTCATATGCTTGTCCATAGCTGTTAAACGTTTAGCCCCAATGCCATGCTCACCAGATAGATTACCGTCCAGGGCATATACAGCATCATAAATTTCTGCTAATACGGCATCTTTCAAATCATGCCATGCCTCATCATCCCGTTGCTCACGCAAAATAGTGGCATGAATATTTCCATCACCAGCATGGCCAGCACTAGGAATTTTGCATTCATATTTTTCACTAATTTTTTCAATGGCATCTAACGCTGCAGGAATCTTAGAAATGGGTACTACAATATCTTCCATACAATATACGGGGCTAATCATACGTAGTGCCTCTGCATAGGCTTTACGAGATTTCCAAATACGATCTTGGGTAGAAATATTATCGGCGACAAATACCTCTAACGCACCATTTTCCATACATAGTTTACCGATAATTTCATAATCTTCTTGAATTTGCAATTCACTGTTGCCATCTACTTCACAGATAATGTAGGCTCCAGCATCACTATAGGGCAGTTTTTTGTTCAAATACATTTCTGCTGCTTTCACCGATAGCCTGTCCATAAATTCCACTGAAGTTGGAATAATACCAGCCGTCATAATTTTGGGTACAATCTTGATAGCAGATTGCATATCAGCAAAGGGAATTAATAAATCGGCAACATATTGGGGAAGAGGCATCAATTTAAGCCATATTTTAGTGATGATTCCAAGAGTCCCTTCCGAACCAACCATTAAATGAAGCATGTCGTAAAAGGTAACGTCCTTAATGTTTTTACCACCATAAGTAACAATCTCACCATCCGGCATAACCACTTCCAGTCCATATACATGACGAGCTGTTACACCATACTTAACGGCTTTATTGCCACCTGCATTAGTTGCTACATTGCCACCAATGAATGAGGATTCAGCCGAACAAGGATCACCTGCATAAAACAAATTTAATTCTTTGGCCATCTTTTGCACTTCGCCAGTGGTAACCCCAGGTTCCAACACCATGAATAAATTTTCAGGATCAATTTCTAGTACTTTATTCATTTTTTCTAAGGATAATACCATCCCTCCATATAAGGGCACCGCACCCGCTGCCAACCCTGAACCGCCACCACGAGGTGTAATAGGGATGAGCTCACGATTGGCAAGCTTAACAACTTCAGCAATCTGTTCAGCGTTTTCAGGCTTTATAACAACTTCAGGCATCTTTTCCCATAATTTATCAGAAGTTTCATCCCGAGAGTACATTTCCATTTTTTCTGGATCAACCACGACATTAGCAATGCCCAGAATTTCTTGCAATTTCTCAATAATTACATCCGTTACTTTGTTGAATTCCATCAGAATATCCCCCCTTATGCTATCGCTTTCATTTTTTTGACTGCTTCCATCAGCATGGGAACCACTTCAAATACATCACCTACAATACCAAAATCAGCCACTTTGAATATTTGAGCTTCTGGATCTTTATTGATTGCAACAATTACGTCGGAGGTCTGCATACCTGCCAAGAATTGAATTTTACCAGCGATCCCTAGGGCTAGAATTAATTTAGGGGATACGGTTTTGCCCGATAGACCAATTTGGTGCGGATATGTACACCAACCAAGTTCCACTGCATCACGGGTAGCGCCTACGGCAGCTCCCATTAAACCGGCCAGTTCTTCGACTAGTTTGAAACCTGCGGCATTTTTCATGCCTTTGCCACCAGCAATGATAACATCCGCTTCTTCAATGCTTACGGCTTGGGTCGTATCTATCATAAACTCCAGGAATTTTTCAACCGTCATAATGGTTGATCCGGCATAGTTTTTCACAATAATTTCACCCGTTCGGGCAGTGTCAATAGCAGCCTGTTTAGCTGACCGTGGACGCACCGTCGCCATTTGGGGACGAGTATTTGGAGTTTTAATTGTTGCCATAATATTGCCACCAATGGCAGGGCGAGTTTGTAATAATAATTTAGTTTCATGATCAATGGTCAGTTCTGTACAATCTGCTGTCAAACCAGTATTCGTTTTTGCCGCAACCAAAGGCATGACCGTGCGGCCTGTAGTGGTGGCTCCCGCAATAATAATTTCCGGTTTTTCTTCCTGTACCAACCGAGTAATCGCATTGCTGTAAGGCTGGGGCAAAAAGTTTTTGAAAATAGGATCTTGTATGAAAAACACTTTATCGGCACCACGGGCAATTACTTCTTGCATGTTTTCAATTTCAGCACCTAATAAAACGCACCCAAGTTCACAACCAAGTTCATCAGCAATCCCTCGTCCCCACGTTAACAATTCAAAAGTGACTGCTTGAATTTTACCATCCCGTTGTTCACCGAGTATAAATACACCTTTGAATTCTGAAAGATCCTGTTGCTCTTTTAAGCTATTATTAACATACGTTGACATCCTAATTCCCCCTTATATAACATCCTTCTGCATTAAAAACGCCATCAGTTCATTAACAGGTTGCATGGAACCATTCGCTTTTGCCATAATCGTATCCCGCGACAATTTTGGACTAAAAATTTTAACTACGCGAGTCGGAGAACCAGTAAGCCCTAGTTCACATTTATCAAAACCAAGTTCAGTATTTCCCCACATTGGAACTTCAACCTGTTTGGCTCTAAGCTTACCACTTAAGGTAGGAAAGCCTGTATCACTAATGTCTTTATTTACAGAAACGAGTAGAGGAAAATCCACCTGAACCCGTTCAAAACCACTTTCGACCGTACGTTTTACAATAACGCCATCCGCTAACACTTCTAGCTGAGATACATAGGTTTGGGCGGGAATCGTTAAGTAATGAGCAATCATAGCTGCCGTCTGACCAGTCTCACCATCAGTAGCACGTTCCCCGCACAGAATGAGATCAAATTTACCCGTCTTCTGAATAGCTGCCGCAATCACTTTGGCAGTGGCAATGGTATCGGAACCAGCAAATTCTCTGCCTGAAACTAATACTCCATCATCGGCCCCCATGGCAATGGCCTCTTTGATGGCTTTCATCGCGGATACAGGCCCCATACTAACAGCAGTGATCGTAACGTCAGGATAGGTATTTTTAATTCGAATGGCTTCTGCTAATGCGTTTTCATCCAAAGGATTAATAATCGTATCTTTACCAGTACGCACCATTACACCAGTAATAGGATCTAGTTTTACAGAATCAGTCCCCGGAACTTGTTTGACTAGTACAATAATTTTCAAACAAACACACCTCCCAAATTATTTTGAAAAACCATCCGCTACATTTCATCTGTGCTATTAGCTACCTCAGAAATGAATTCAATTCGCAATATCAATCAACCGAATGTTGCATTAATTGACAATATTCCAAAAGCGATAATGATCGTCCTGCTTTAAACATCTATGCTTTCTTCATCTTACACGATTATACTTATAAGGTAAAATTGTTATTAACGATCGCATCCATTCCTTTTGGCTATATCCGCGCAAGAACAAGTTCCTATAAGGAATGTTATTTTTTTAACGTAGTTGCCCGTAATTTCTTTTAGTTACTTTCTTAGCGTGTTGTATATAGCTAAAAAAAAACTGACATCGTATAAAAAACGATGTCAGTTTACCTATTATATCTAACGCGCTAACTATCCTATCGGCAGTACTCTATGCTAATTTAAATTTATTCACTGTTTGTTGCAATTCTTCTGCCATCAGCGATAGGTTTTTACTAGATGATGCAATTTCTTCAATCGACGCCGATTGCTCCTCAGATGCTGCCGAAACAGTCTGTGTATGACTAGCAACATTTTTGCTAATATCATTGATGCCGTTTACAGAAACTACAACTTGTTGACTCCCACTGGCCATCTCTTGAATCGCCCCTGATATATCCTGAACCTCGGCAGCTACACTTTTAACATGGGTGGCAATCTCACTAAATGCACTACCAGCATTATTGACTACTTCAGTACCCATTCTAACTTCCTGCACACCATCATTCATTGCTACTACAGCTTGACTAGTATCCGATTGGATTTGCTGAATTAAATCGCCAATTTGTTTGGCCGCATCTTGGGATTGTTCCGCTAATTTACGAACTTCATCCGCTACTACCGCAAAGCCTCTGCCCTGTTCACCAGCACGCGCCGCTTCAATGGCCGCATTCAATGCCAACAAATTGGTCTGTCCCGCAATCCCTGAAATCGTATCAATAATTTGGCCAATTTCTTTAGAGCGTTCACCTAATTTTTCTACTACTTGCGCCGAATGAGTTACTTTCGAACTAATACTAACCATCTGGCGAATGGCACCATCAATAGCATTACCACCATGTTCAGCTACTGTCGATGCCTGCTCAACGGCATCGGCAACATGCACAGCATTATTAGCCACATGCTGAATACCATCTGAAATGTTTTGTACAAAACCACTTGCCTGATCAGCCATATGTAATTGCTGATCAGTTTCTTCCGCAACTTCTGTAATGGTAACCGCCACCTGGGTTACAGCCTGGGAAGACTGCTCGGCATTTGACGCTAACTGTTCGGCAGAAAGGGCCACGTTCTCAGCAGATACTAAAATACTCTGTACGATCTGGCTAAACCCATCCTGCATATCACGCAAGGCTTGGGCTAATTGATTAATTTCTGTTGCACTATCAACATTAATATGTTGTGTTAAATCACCTGCCGCCATCTGCGTGGCTGCTCCCGCCATATTTTCTAAGGGGCGCGCAATGCTACGGGCTACATAAATTGCAGTTAATCCCGCAACTAAGATAGCAGCAATTGCTAACATTAGGATTGTTCGTATCATACTCATAATAAATTTATCAATTTCCGCATTAGGCAAATAGGTAATAACACCCCATTTATAATCTTTAATGGGATAGAAAACAGTCAATGATTTTATTCCCGACGTAGAAACTGCTTCTTTTTCGATACCAGATTGACCAGCAATCACCTTTTGCACATAATCGGTATTAATTGTAGTACCATTTTTAACCTTTTCGTCTTTCTCAGGATGAGCCAAAAGAATGCCTTTATTATCTACAATATCAACATAACCAGTATCGCCAATTGGAGTGTCTGCTGCCAACTCACCAAGGAATTTCAAGCTAACATCAGCGGCAATAACACCGACCACTTGCCCCTGCTTGTTTTTAATCGCCGTAGATATAGTTACCGTTGGCGCATTAGTTGAAGCAGAGTTATAGACATCACTGATGGCTGTTTTACCAGTCACTGCATCTTTAAAATAAGCCTTATCAGCGCGATTTGCCAAACTTCCCGTTGTCCGCGCAACCTGCATGCCATTATTGTCCATAACAAATACAAGCTCAAACTGGGAATTTTTTTGTTGCATGGCTATAACCATATCTTGCAAGGCCTGTGGATCCATAGAAATAGCAGTTGGCGATCCAGCTGTTGCCTCTATCAGCCCTATGTTACCGTCCATAAAAGTATCAATACGATTTGCTAATTGTTTGGAAATCGTAACATTATTTTTTGTTATCATATTTACATTTGTATCAATATTTAAATAAGTACTAACACCACCAACAATACACGCTGGTACTAACCCAAAAGTTACCAACACTGCAATAAAGCGAAACTTTAAACTATTGAGTAGCGAAGATTTTTTCATTGTAGCTTGCATTTTTTCTCCTCTTTTCATGTAAATATTTCCTATATTTTTTTACAATTAGATTAAATTGTCTAATATTTAACTATTTTATCATACTTTGCCACTATTATTACTTAAAAAACAAAAAAAAAGCGCAGAATCAACAAGGCCGCTTTACCTTTTTTATTTTTTTAGCGACACGTATTTTTTCAACTAGATTAGACACAATATTTAAAGGGTACTACAAAAACATTAATAAAGGGGGAGTTTTTTATGTTTAAAGCCGTCAGTAATGAGTATTTAGCAAATGGGGTTATTGTTACACCTAATAATCCTGAACCCAATACCAATGTGACCATCGTATACAATGGATTACTAGCTCAAAGTGGTGCACAACAACTCTATGCTCGTATTGGCTATGGTTGTGACTGGCAAGGAAGCCAAGATCTTAAAATGATTCGTACTAACTCTGGTTTTGAAGCAACAATTCCAGCAGCAAATGCCGAACACTTAAATGTTGCTTTTAAAGATTCTATCAATAACTGGGATAATAACTCCAACCGAAATTACACCTTTAACATCAAGCGTTAACAGATATTAATAAAACAAACAGTCCTCTTTAGCTTTTGATAAAGAGGACTGTTTGCTTTATTATACAGGACGATTTGGTTATCTACCCTTATCAAGTTTTGTTGACAACAATATCCGTTAGGGTTAGCTTGCTACCCTCAATGTTTCTGCGAAGATTAGGCACTTCTTGAGAAAATTCATCGGCAGCTGAAAGGATAGGAAAATTAACCCGAACATCTAATTTGTTATCTGCATATAAACGAAACACACTATCCACCATACCAATATTCTCAGTATCAACACTGACCCTTAGCCATGTTTCAAACTGCCTTTCTGTTAGCTGGCTCTCATTATTTTTTTCTTGATGATAAATATGGATGTGAGCGGGATAGAAAACCCCTTCAGCAACTTGTAACGGTACCGAAAAAGATAAAATGCTATGCTCCAACTGTTTTTCTCCTGCAAGGTCTGTAGATTTATACACAGACTGCGCCAATTCTTTTACTATGCCTGCAGATTTTTGCAAATTTTGTGACTCAATATTTTGCCACTGTTCCGCTCCCAATGCTTTTAACATGATCCAAAGCTTAGGTAGTTCTAGTAATTTATGTTTAGCTGCCCCGTCCTGTAAAGCTTGAGGAATGGTTTGTTCAAGTATCTGTGATAACTGTTCTGCAACCTGTCTTGCCTTTTCTAATAACTTCTCATCACCAGCAAACAATTGAGTCTTAAGTTGATTAATCATGGCTTTTAATTGATCAATGGTTGTCGCAGCATTAGTAAATTGTTTGGCTAACTGCGACAAGCTATCGTTGACATTGAGTGGCAGGGTTGATGACTTTGCCATAAAATTTTCAACAAATTTTAGAACAAAAGACTGGACCCCGCTGTCCACTTTCTCATTTAATAATGCCGCATTGCTAAACTTCTCTGCTAAAACCCGTAAATTATCTGGTATATTTCCCTGCTTCACTGCCTGCTCTAAGGCCTTGCCAATTTGAGGGGGCAACGTTTTTATGAATTGTTCCATTTTACCACCCACTGTCGCCTGATCACCGATTTCAGAGGGTAGAGTCTTTATAAATTGCTCCAACTGGCTATTCTGGGCATCGCTATTACCTGCTTCAGACGGTAAACTATTTGCAAACTGTTCCATTCTATTAACAGCTGTCTCTTGATCATCTACCGCAGGAGGTAAGCTCTTTATGAATTGTTCTAACTGAGTCTTTAGCACCGTTTTATTACCACTTTCAGGCGGTAAATTGTTTATGAATTGCTCCAACTTATCAGCAATGGTTACCTGATCAGCCGTTGTAGAAGGTAAGGTCTTTATAAATTGTTCTAGCTGGGTCTTTAGCACACCTTTATTGCCAACTTCAGGTGGTAAGTCCTTTACGAATTGCCCTACTTTATCAGCAACGGTTGTCTGATTGCCCCCCGCAGAAGGTAAAGTCTTTATAAACTGTGTTAGCTGGCCCTTTAGTACTTCTTTATTACCAGCTTCAGGTGGTAAATTCTTTACGAACTGTTCCAATTTTTTACTAAATGTCCCCTGATCATCCACTGTGGCAGGTAAGTTCTTTATAAACTTTTGTAACTGTTCCTGTAGCTCAGTTTTATTACCAGCTTCGGACGGTAAGCTGTTTACAAATTGTTGCATTTTATCAACAACCGTCTCCTCACCACCCGCTGCAGACGGTAGGTTTTTTATAAACTGTGTCAAGGGTGGAAAGATAGTAGGTTCTTCAGTGGGCATCTCTTGAGCTAACTGCCTTAGTAAATCAGCAGCTGCTTGCAAGGTTTTAGGTTGTATATCTTTAAGTTGCCACGCATCAGCAGCTTTTAACGTTGCCCATATACCAGGTAATTGCGCTAAATCTTTATCCTGGGCCAATTGTTGTAGTTCTACTGGCATATCTTTTCCTAATAATTTAGTTAGTTGGGTTACTATTTTCTGTTCCTCAGGGGTTAACTGTTGCATATTTTCTGGCAACGTCTGCTGTAGCAGTTGTTCTACATCCTGTTTTAAATTTTCTGGGGACGCGGTTGTAACCGTCATTAACTGTTTGGCTAATTGCAACAGATCTTTTGCCGCTTCTTCTGGTGTTTTTTCTGATTGACTTGTAAAATTCTCAAGGATTTCTTGTAAGATACTTTGTATGTCATGGTGCTCAGTTTTAGCTAAAATGGCAGCAAACCCCAATGAATTCCCCATATTTTTAAGCTGTTCTGTCATATCTTTTTGTCCCTGTAACAGGGCTGCTACCCCACCAGGTATTTCAATTTCCGCAGACATTTCTTGTAAAAGCTCTGACACAGCTTTTTGAACATCCTCGGGAAGAGACTTAATTAATTCATCACGATTCTGCAATATTTTTACAAACTCAGCCAACTTTGCCTTAAGTCCATCTTTTACATCCACTTGAAAATCTTTTTGCCCCGCTATTGTATTGGCTGATACCTGGTTTTTATCGCTTACCTGTGGAGCATTGCCTGCTTGAGTATTTGCTGTCACCACTCCAGTTGGCTGAGTAATATTACTAATTCCCATGAAATTCACCTCTATTTATACCTATCTATGATAAGTATACGGCAAATCCCTTCATAGAACTAGGAGAAAGGCATTAAAAAATTTTTAAATATTTTTATGCCCTCCGGTGTCAATATAGACTCCGGATGAAATTGTACCCCTTGCACATTATAGTTTCGATGTCTCAGCCCCATGATTAAACCATCACTTGAAGTGGCAGTAATCTCTAAGCAAGTTGGTAAACTTTTTGTTTCCACAATCAAAGAATGATAGCGGCCAGCAACAAACTGTGATGGAACACCTTGATAAAGGCCTACTCCATGATGCTGAATGTAAGATACCTTACCATGTACCGGTGCCGGTGCCCGCACAATCCGCCCGCCAAACACTTCACCAATGGCTTGATGTCCTAAACATATGCCTAAAATCGGCACTTTACCTGCAAACTCCTGAATAACAGCTTTACTAATCCCTGCCTCCTCCGGTTTACCAGGACCTGGGGAAATGATGATGGCCTCATATCCACCCGCCCCAATTTGAGCTAGCGTAATCTGGTCATGGCGAGCAACCTGTACTTCATACCCAAGACTAGCAACCTCCTGATAAATGTTATAGGTAAAAGAATCATAGTTATCAATGATTAGTATCATCCTCATCACCTTCCCCTATCACTTGCAGTAGAGCTGTCGCTTTATGCAATACCTCCTGGTATTCTTTCTCTGGTATGGAATCAGCGACAATACCTGCCCCTGCCTGTACCACGACTTCATCCCCCTCAATTACCATGGTCCTTATCGTAATGCAAGTATCCATACTCCCCCTAAAGTCCAAATATCCCACTGCACCAGCATAAGGACCACGGCGAACCTCTTCTAACTCCTTGATAATCTCCATAGCACGCACTTTCGGCGCACCACTCACTGTGCCAGCAGGAAAACAAGCCGTTAATACATCCAACACCCCATACTGAGGATTAATTTGACCAGCAACTTCGGAAACCATATGCATCACATGTGAAAATTTTTCAATCTCCATCATACGACGTACGGTTACTGTACCTGGCAAACTAATACGTCCAATATCATTGCGTCCTAAATCCACTAACATGGCATGTTCAGCCTGTTCCTTCACATCGGCTAGTAGTTCTACCGCCAACTTTTCATCCTCGGCCATATTTCCCCCCCGTGGACGAGTACCAGCAATGGGGTAGGTTAACACTTCGTCTCCTACTAATTTCACTAACATTTCTGGTGAGGCTCCCACCAACTTTCGCTCACCAAAATTAATATAGAACATATAAGGAGAAGGGTTCATTTGACGTAAACGGCGATAAAGGGAGAAGGGCTGCTCGTTGAGTTTGCTGCGAAATTGCTGGGATAAAACCACTTGAAAAATATCGCCAGCTAAAATATATTCTTGAGCTTTTTTTACCATTTTTATAAACTTTCCCTGAGCAATTTTATCTAAGGGAACAGGATTGCCCTTACTTGGCAGCTTCATTGCATCCTGAGGAACAACTGCAGGCCCCCGTAGTTTTTTTAGCCATTTTTCCAATTCCTTGATTACTTCATCATAAGTCTCAGTATCCGTTTTACCTGACTCCATGCGCGCTAAATATAGTAGCTTGGTTGAATGAGTAAGATGATCCATAATGATAATAACTTGGCAAAACAGTAATTCTGATAGGATCATCTCTTCCGGAATCGCTAGCCCCCGCACTCGTTCCCAAGTTCCTACCGATTCATAAGCAAAATAACCGACGCCACCACCTGCAAAGGGTGGCAAACCAGGTACATCTGGAAAGGTAACTTTTTTCATAAAATCACCTAATACTGCGGCAGGACTACCGTCTACGGTATAGCTTTCTGTCCCCAAGCTAATTTCTGAATACCCCTTTCGTCCAATCACGGTAGCAAAGGGAGCAGTCCCAATAAAGGAATAACGACCAAAAGTTTTACTAGCTTCCGCACTCTCTAAAATAAAACCAACATCATCGCCAACTAGCTTATAGTATAAGGATACAGGGGTTTCCATATCTGTTACTAACTCTGTATATACGGGGATCATATTATACTGTTGTGCCAACTGGCAAAATTCAGGTTTAGTCGGATAAGC
>Ga0224527_1000504_pt1 | contig 25405 bp, 16 predicted proteins | sample CBST0metaG_FD_179882 | JGI IMG/M metagenome (GOLD analysis project Ga0224527, IMG submission 179882) | Peat soil microbial communities from Stordalen Mire, Sweden - C.B.S.T0 | ecosystem: Environmental > Terrestrial > Soil > Wetlands > Peat | place: Sweden: Norrbotten County, Stordalen Mire... | reverse complement strand
AAATATAAGGACGAGAAAACCTGCGGCGTACTTAGTGAGGACGACGGAGCCGGAGTCATGACGGTAGCCGAGCCAATGGGCGTGGTCTGTGGTCTCATTCCGGTCACCAATCCGACTTCGACAGCTATCTTCAAGGCGCTGATCTCGCTCAAGACGCGCAACGGCATCGTCTTCAGCCCACATCCACGCGCCCGGCGCTCGACCTGCGAGGCGGCGCGCATCGTGCTCGAAGCCGCAGTCAACGCAGGCGCGCCGCAAGACATCATCGGCTGGATCGATGAGCCCACTCTTGATCTGTCGACTGCACTCATGCACCATCCAGCGATTCGGCTGATCCTGGCCACGGGCGGCCCGAGCATGGTGCATGCAGCCTACTCTTCCGGCATACCGGCCATTGGCGTGGGTCCAGGTAACACCCCAGTGGTGATCGATGAGACCGCCGACTTGAGACGCGCGGTGGCCTCCATCCTGATGTCCAAGACCTTCGACAACGGCATGATCTGTGCGTCGGAGCAGGCGGTAATCGGGGTGGACGCAATCTATGATGCCCTGCGCGACCGCTTCAGCAGGCATTGCGGTTACCTTTTAAGTCCGGCGGAGGCTGACGCAGTGCGCGCCGTCCTGATGGTGAACGGAGCAGTGAATCCGGCCATTGTGGGCAAATCTGCAACGCGCATCGCCACCAAGGCGGGCTTTGAAGTGCCGCAAGGCACCCAGTTGCTCATCGGAGAGGTCACGGATATTTCAGCCAGTGAGCCGTTTGCACGCGAAAAACTCTGCACGGTTCTGGCCCTCTATCGCGCTCGTGATTTCGAGGACGCAGTAGACAAGGCCGCTGCGTTAATAGCTTTGGAGGGTATCGGCCACACGTCAGTTCTCTACACCGATCAGGACGGCCGGCGTGATCGCGTGAACGCTTTTAGCGCCAGGATGAAGACCTCGCGCATCCTAATCAATACGCCATCTTCGCAAGGTGGCATGGGCGACCTTTACAACTTCAGCCTCGCGCCGTCGCTTACGTTAGGCTGTGGTTCCTGGGGAGGGAATTCCGTCACAGTCAATGTTGGCCCTCAACAGTTGCTCAACGTTAAGACCGTCGCCAAAAGGGCCGAGAATATGCTTTGGCACAAGCTGCCTCCTTCCATTTACTTCCGCCGCGGCTGCCTGCCTGAGGCGATTAAAGAGCTCGCAGGCAAGAAGCGCGCCCTCCTTGTTACCGATCCCTATCTCTATCATCACGGTCACGCCGATGAGCTCATCGCACACTTTAAGCGCCAAGGCTTGGAAGTGGAGGTATTCTCCCAAGTCGAAGCCGATCCTACGCTTACTATTGTGCGCAAGTGCACCCAGGTGGCTGCTGCATTCCGCCCGGACGTAATTGTGACTTTTGGCGGAGGCTCGCCGATGGACGCGGCCAAGATCACCTGGGTGCTCTACGAACATCCGGAGGTGGACTTCCACAGTCTGGCTATGCGATTTATGGACATACGGAAGCGCATTTACCATTTCCCGAAGCTGGGCGGCAAAGCCACACTGGTCGCCATTCCTACTACCTCCGGAACCGGAAGCGAGGTGACACCTTTCGCCGTGGTGACCGATGACGCGACCGGGAAGAAGTATCCGATCGCCGACTATGAACTTACCCCGCGCATGGCCATTATCGATCCCAACCTGGTTATGAATCTCCCCAAGCCGCTCACTGCCTTTGGCGGTATTGACGCCGTCACGCATTCCCTCGAATCCTATGTTTCGATCATGGCGACTGAGTTTACCGACGGCCAGGCACTCCAGGCGCTGAAGCTACTCAAAGACTATCTGCCCCATGCTTACCAGCGCGGTGCCAGCGATTCTGTAGCACGCGAGAAAGTCCACTACGCGGCTACCATTGCCGGCATGGCTTTCGCCAATGCCTTCCTGGGCGTTTGCCACTCCATGGCCCACAAACTGGGCGCCGAATTCCATCTGCCGCACGGGTTGGCCATCGGGCTGCTGGTAGCCAATGTCGTCCGCTACAACGCCAACGACAACCCCACCAAGCAGTCTGCGTTCTCGCAATACGACAGGCCCAAGGCCCGCTGCCGCTATGCCGAGATCGCCGAATTCCTCAGCCTCGGCGGACGCGACAACGACGAGAAAGTGGAGCGCCTGATCGCCTGGATCGAGCGTCTCAAGCGCGACCTTGAAATCCCAATCTCCATCCAAGCTGCAGGCGTGCCCGAAGCCGAGTTCCTGGGCCGTCTTGACCACATAGCGATGGAAGCCTTCGACGACCAGTGCACCGGCGCCAACCCACGCTACCCGTTGATTAATGAACTCCGCTCGATCCTGCTCGACTCTTACTATGGCAGGCCGTTCATTGAGGCTGCCGGCCGCGATCAATCGCAAACGCTAACGGCGTCGGAAGAACATTCAAAGACCGGCATTCCCAAATAGTAAAGAGACCGGCTGGTCGGGAAGACGGGACAGAAGCCCTGTTTGCGGACAGCCAGCCGGAACCGAAGGCCGCTACCAACAATAAAGCCACCGCAAATGTTGTTCCCGAATCGCTCCTTAAATTCACGCTTCTGTTCCCATAAAATGACGATAAGCATAAGAGAATGAAGTTGTTACCGCAAGCAGGGGAACAGATTGAAATTTCCATGCCATTACTGGGACATTTCGACAGATTTCCGTATTTTTATGGTCGTCACGCTCCAATGGAGGCAGGAGATCATCGAAAAGCTTTTCGAGCGGCACCATGAAAACCCTGGTTATCTTTTCGGGCTTGTTGGGTTCAGGGAAGGCCCTTCCTTGTTCAATTTCCGCAGCCGATTTCATTGACAAGCCAACCGCTTCGCCGAATGCCTCGTGCATCATTCCGGATATCTGTTGCATTTTCACCACGCGCTCGCTGAATCTGTGTCTGACCGACGTTGGTGTTCCGAAGCGAAGGACAGGTGAGTCCAACACACTTTTCAGTTCGTTCGTTCGCGATCGGTCTTGTCTTGGTGTGGAGGGTGGCGGGGCCCATGGCGGCGAAGTAACAGCATCATGCATTGAACAAGAGTTCTTGATCTCTGTGCCTCGTGTGAATTGGGCTTCCGGAACAGTCGCCAGAATCATCAAGTCATTTTCCGAAGCTTTCTCACTGCACACACTGGCGGTACTGAGCACTTAGTCCTGCACAAGTTCAAGTACCCGCGCTGCGCGATCCATCTGCCGCGCCAAGACACGAGCGTAACTCTGGAACTGTGGCTCATGCCGGCGGTCCGAGGTAAGCCACTCTCGCCGACTGTAAAAATGCGATGCCACGGCAATCAGGGGGACAAACGAAAAGGCGCGCTTGATTTGGGAACTAGGAAGCCATGCTCGCCAGCTCTCCTGATAGATCTCGGTCAATTGAGGCACCCATGCTTCTGTCTTCTTCTCTTGTGCGATCTGCACCCGCAAATGCTCAAAGGTCACAAATGGGTTGCCTATACTTGCCGTGGCCCAATCCGTAAAGACGCATGTATTGCGCCCAACAAGAATATTTTCAAAGCTGAGGTCGTTGTGAATCAACGTGTCCGGGATTCCAATCGTCTCCAAGGTGAGACAGGCTGTCTCCAGAATCGACCCGATTTCTTGAAGACGTGCGTCTCCGATCCGCCGGGTATTGCTGAAGTTCTGTTGTGCCATGGCATTTTTGAGGCACTCCATCGTTTCCGGAATACGTATGCGAAGGACGGCAATGCGTTGATCCCCGCAGCCACTCGCAAGAAGCGCAGTGATGTGCCGGGCGCTTGCCTTCTGAAGCTCTGCCAGCCGAAGAACCACCGCTCTGAGCAGAGGTGGCAAAGCTGTGTCGTCGAGCGGATGGCCAGCATCCTCCATCAACCATGCCTTCCAAGTTTCATGAGAGGCTACGAGCCTAGGAAGATACGCAGGGAAAAGCTGAGCCAAGGCGGCGGTAACTCGAAATTCGCGGCTATCAGGATCTCCCGCTGCCTTGAACCAATAAGCTGGGGCATCCTTTCTGTCGAATCGGACAAGGGCGGAGTCGGCCTGTGCATTGAGCTGTTTTATGTCGGCTGTGAAGTGCGAGCGGTCCACTCCGGTTTGGGAGCCGATCCAACTCAGTGCTTCGTCTATCCATCCAATTCGAGAAAAGACTCCCCGGCCCGTGGTTCCATGAACCAACAGCCGTTGGATAATCGAACGCTCGGGCCCAGCGATTTCACTTTCAGAAATATCGCCGAGATGAGCCCACAGATGGGCACGGGACTTGGCACATGTGCCGTCCCCACGTCGCAACTCTACGAGTACGATGCTGTCGCGTCCCGGTCTGTCCCGGAGAAAATCTGTGACGATTACCTTGAATCCCCACATCGCTTCAATCGCGGTCTGGACCTGCTCGGCCGCTCTTGTCCATCGGGGGATGGAGAGCCGTGGCAAATGGAGTTCGCATCCAGTTTTTTCAACAAGGATAAGCCACGCCAATGGCGACACGAGCACAAGTCTGTAGCGATCATATTGCGAATTGGATGGGGCTATCAGAATGCTCCTCCGCGCCGGCGCAGTGAAGTCTCCAGGCACTCCTGTCTGAAGTTACTCAAGAGACTGCCGGTTTCTGGCGAGAACTTACGCACTTGGTTGAAACATCGCTTCTCGCTTTCCTCAACGACACAGAGCACGGTCTCCATGGAAGCCTTTCGCCTGTCAGCGCATCTTGATCCGATAAGGCACACATGGATCAAGGGCTGCGACCAGTGGCCGCGCAAACTGTTCCGGTGGTGGCCCCGGACGGCTCTCCATCAGGCCCCGTAAAGGTTTGTGAGCCAGAGCCAGATTCTTGAGTCGATATGCGCGCGGAGATAGCCGACAAGACAAGGCCGGTTGCCAGAATTGCAGCGAAACAGTTCGACATCAATCTCATTCATTCACCTGTGGCCGATCAGTCGAACTGGTCGGCCTATTGCGATACCTCTTCACGGTGAATATGCCAAGCCCCGCGAAGAGCAGCATGACCATCGACTCGGTGATGAGGAACAGTAGTTTGGGCTGTGTTGGAGCCAGCATTTCGAACACTGGCAAGTAATCGAAGACATGCGCGATTGCGACGAGAATGTTCAGACAGAGGGTGAAGATCATACTCAGCGCGAAGGCCGGAGCCCAGATGCCGGCTAAACGGAACCTGCGCCACGCAAGGATTGCCACTCCGGAAACGTAGATTTCGAGCATGGCAGCCCAATGCGTAGGAAGGAAGTGGTGAAGAGGAAAGAGAAGCCCTGTCACGCTTACAGCAAGAGCGCACTTCAGAAAGATGGCGGACCATTTGTCGAGCAGTTCTCCAGTAAACATGCCTAATAGCACCACGGTTCCTGCGCCAATTCCAATCAGGCCAAACAAGATATGCACAAGTTTGAGGATTCCAAGAATCACGACTTTCCTCTTCCTGACCCTCTAATGACCAGCCACGTGGCCAAGGTTCGCCGATGAACCTTGGCCACAAATGTGTCCACTCGCTCACAGGCCGTTCTTCCCGCCTATCGCTGCCATAAAACCAGTGGCTCTTCCAATGGCACTGCCAGCGTATCGAGGGCAGCAACGATTCGGGCCGTATAGTCACTTACTGGCCTGGTATCCGAGACTTTCACCTGGAAAACGAATCCGCCTTTTACACCAACCAATTCCTCTGTTTGGCTCATCTCCGAAATAGAGGGCGCGCCATCAGGATTATCAGCGAATATCTCGACACGAACATGCTCCGGAGAAATTGCACCCAAGTAGACGTGGGCACGAATGAGAAACTGGTGTTCATCCTCACTGGTCTCGAATTCGCGAAAATGGATCTCAGACCAATGCGCACGTAGTTCTGTCTGCCACTCATGTATCTGGACTGCGAGTTCGCCATGATTCTTCGTTCGCTTTTCGTATGTCTCTGCGGCGGGAAGATAAAAGCGTTTCGTGTACTCGCGCACGCTGCGGTTCGCGGAATATTGCCCGGTGAGCCGAGCCATGCTCTCGCGCATCATGGCAACCCATTCTGAAGGAATACCGGAAGACTCGCGCCGATAGAAAAGAGGAACAACCTCGTTTTCCAGAACGGAGTACAGCTGTTCTGCTTCCTCGGCATCCTGTGCCGCCCCGTCCGAATAGCCCTGATGGTCCCCGACCTTCCAGCCGAGAGAAGGGTCATACGCTTCCGCCCACCAGCCATCTAGCGAGGAAAGGTTAAGGCCGCCATTCACGAGAACCTTCATCCCGCTGGTTCCGCACGCCTCCCATGGCCGTCGGGGAGTGTTGATCCAGACGTCCACGCCCTGCACCAGTTCTTCGGCCAGGCTCATGTCGTAGTCACTCAGGAACACGACACGGCCTTGAACCTCCTGCCATTTGGAAAACTGCACCCATTCCTCGATCATTGCCTGACCCTCGCGATCCTGAGGATGAGCCTTGCCGGCAACAACCAGCTGTACAGGATGACTGGCGTTGGTGAGGATATGGGTCAGGCGTTCCGGGTTGCGAAGGAGCAGATTAGGGCGCTTGTAGGTTGCAAAGCGGCGAGCAAAGCCCAGGGTCAATACGTTCGGGTCGAAGATGTTTGCCCCTCTCCGGCCCGATGCCGACCAAGTTCCGATGGAACTCTCCTGTCTCTTGTTCCGGCTTCTTACTTCATCGACTAAATGCTCGCGATTGGCGCACCGCATCTTCCAGAGCTCTTCATCCGAAGTGGCGCGGATCTGCGTCTCGATATCGTCGAGGTCCTGTCTCCATCGGTCGGAGCCGCATGCTTTATGCCACAAGGCATCGGCCTCACTCGAATCCCAGCTTGGGACGTGCACTCCATTGGTGACGCACGCGATAGGAACTTCCGCAACCGGCCAGCGCGGAAACAAGTTGCTGAACATCTTTCTGCTCACCTGAGCGTGCAACTGGCTCACTCCGTTTACGGCGCCGCAACCGTGAATGCCGAGATAGGCCATGTTGAACGGTTCATTTGGATCATCGGGGTTTGCCCTCCCCATCGCCAACAGATCGCGAACGTTCACATGCGGAAGCTGTGTTGCGTATTCGCTAAAGTAGTGCTCCATTAAGTACGCCGGGAACCGGTCGATCCCGGCGTCTACCGGGGTGTGTGTGGTGAAGACATTTCCGCCGCGCGTCGCCAACAAAGCCACATGAAACGGCTGTCCTGTTTCCTCCATGAAAAGGCGTGCCCGTTCCCATACGGCAAATCCCGCATGGCCCTCGTTCAGATGACAGACGTCAGGATTAATGCCGAGTTGTTGCAGCATGCGGTAGCCGATGATGCCCAGGATAATTTCCTGTTGAAGGCGCAATTCCGTTCCGCCGCCGTACAACTCGCTCGTAATGCCTCGATGGGCCGGCGGATTTGCAGGATCGTTGCTATCCAGCAGAAGAAGCCTTACTCTTCCAACCCTCGCTTCCCAAGTGCGCAACCACACCGCATATCCGGGCAACTGAACACGGACACGAAGCCATTCACCTGTGCTATCCCTGAGAGGCAGAACAGGCAACTGCGAGGGATCGTTATACGGATAGACAGCCCGCTGTGAACCATCCGCCTCAATGACCTGGCGAAAATAGCCCTGTTGGTAGAGAAGCCCAACGCCGACGACGGGAACCCCAAGGTCGCTGGCCGATTTCAACTGGTCGCCGGCTACATTGCCCAATCCGCCGGAGTAGATCGGCAGAGCCTCGCTCAAACCAAATTCCATGCTGAAGTACGCCACAGTTTTCAGCTTCGAGGTGGGATGTGCTCTTTGAAACCACGTTGCCGAATCGCCTCCTGCTGTGGCATCGCTCTCTCTTGCTTGATTGGCCCGAAGGCGATCTACTTCCTCCCGAAAGCTCTTGTCATTGAGAAGTTTCTTGAGTTTGGCTGGAGAGGCTGTCTGGAAGACAACCCATGGGTTATGCGTAATCTCCCACAGTTCCGGATCGATTCTCCCCCACAATTTGTCGGAAGCGTGGCTCCAGGCCCATCGCATATCGAGCGCCAGTTCCACCAGATCTTCCGCGCCGGAAATGCTCTCCATTGCCTTGCTGAGTTTTGTCGGCTGTGTCATGTGTTTCCTTTCTCTTCATCTCGTTGGCGCGCACATGGAACTTCTATCAAGTACCTAACGCGGTTACATCCTCTTCGTCACTTCTCAGCGCAATGCCGTGACCATTGGCCGCTGTTGCTGCGGAACAATCTGATAATTTCCGCAGTCGATCGTCAGTACCGCTGTACCACCGATTCGAACCTTTGTTTCGCTGCGATTCTGCTTCGGTAACCAGAAACCACCCATATCCACATTCGTATGATGGATAACGGTCTTCGATATCCAGAACGACGGATTCTTCGCCGGTTGCACTTCCATCTTTGCCACTGCAAAATCAATCCCATCCACCCAAATCCTGCCCCGGTAGAGGAATTTGCTCGGTGTAATGGGTTCGACATCAAGAATGTAGGCAGGGCGACCATTTAGGGTCTCGCTACCAACCGAGCGGAATTTGTTGTTGGCTCTTGTCAATGCCGTTGCCCCCCTGTTCAGCGATGCTTCTTTCTCGCTGTCCACTGCCCGCCGGAGAACTTTTTCACAAAGCGTATGGGAACCGCTCTCCGACACGATTCGAAAGCTTTTTCCGGACGAAGCGTCATAGCGGATCTCGACCTCCATCCTGGCTGTGAGCGTTTTGAAGAACCCGTGGTACTGCACCGCATAATGCCGTAGCGCCTGGTAGCTGCCTAACTTTTCCGTCTGCGCCTGGTCATGCTTTTGCATCCGATCTACAATCTGCTCTTGATCCAGTAGCGCAGGCCAAGCACTGTTCGGAGTCTGCGCCGATCCTTGGTTGGCAAAGGTGGCGAAGGCCGCAGCCGCCAGTGAGTATCGAATTCGGTATATGAACCGAGACCATTTCATGAGATTGACCATCCTTACTGAGGCACGTCCGTAGAGTTCGCAAGCACCAGCCCAGCATCGATTCTGTGTTCCGCATTCAACGGACTCATGGGGTCTATCTGCAACTGATCGCGGTAGTGTCGGAGGAAGTAGTCCATCGTCTCAATGCGAATGCGAATGGAGGCCAAGGGCCGGTTTTCATCGAGATCGCGAAACGAGAAATGCGGCTTGCCGGACTGCTCGATGATCTGCTCGATTACCCTGCAGATAAAGGCATCGTGGCCGCACTTGAAGTTCGACAGATCTACGGAGATCAGATTTGGGTGGCGGGCGACAAATTTCGCAGCCCAGATTTTATGATTAGAACTCGCGGAAAACGTATGCTTCCACACATCGGAGATGTCCAGCGGGGAACGGATCAGACCGGCTTCAACTTCCGCTCCAAACAGCTGGTCCAATAGGTTGGCATCGAGCGGCAGGAGGCTCTGCGAGAAGACGGGATAGCCAAGCCTGTGGAGTTCCTCAAGGATGCCCTGATTCAGGCCAGGATCGTGGTGATAGGGGCGGCCCAGCATGACGAGCCCAATCCGGCCGCTTTTTTCGAGTTCATTCAAAGTGCGCTGGGCCTGCTGGCGCAGCCTGGATTCGAAACCATTCCACACGGTAAACGCGATGTCGACCGTGCGCGAATTCTCCTGCCAATCGAGATGGAGCAAATCCTTCCAGCAAGAGAACATCTGGTACTTGAACAGATCGCGGTCCGCCATATCCAATATCGGGTTGAGGTATCGGACCCCGGCCTCCTCAAACCAGTTCACCGTACGGGAGAAGGCTGCCTTAATCGCTTCTGGAGTGGCAGAGCCCGATGGGCAAGCGCTCGATGCGCTGCAGCCGTCGAGCGGCGTCGTCAGCACATCGAACATCGGGAAAAAGATTGCGTCGAGCGGCTGCTTCTTACAGCTCTGGAGCAAGTCATATACATGAGCGATGGCGATCTTGGATGGGAAACAGGGATCGACTGCGGAGAAACCCGCCGCCTGCTGATACCGTTCCGGGGTTGAAAAGTGCGAGTAATGAAGATTCTGCGCCGGAACTCCGAGGATCTCGAAATAAGCGGAGAACAGGGGAGCATAAGTATAGAGATTGAGGGCTTTCGGAATGCCGATGTGCATCTGAGCGCGAAGCTGCTCTCTATGCCTAGCCCGGGATGGAAGGAGCGAGACAAAGCTGCGCCGCGAATTCATTGCGGCAGAAGCTGGATGTGTTGGCAACCATGCTTGCTCCGCAGCCAGCTGAACATAGTTGGGTGCACTCTGGCTGAGGGATTTCCATGAGGCATTGATCTTCTTGACTAGGTCCGCGCTCTCCGCCTCGCCCCGTTCGCAGTTGGCGATGATGACGCGTTTAGGGTCGAGCCCCTTGGAACCTTCACCACTTAGTTCGACGAAGGTGCGCAAGCAGCGGTTGGTGCAGAAACGGCAACGTGTCGTTTCATCGCGGCGGATCGTGTACCTGAGCGTGTCAAGGGATTGAAAACCGGGAAAGGTGGTGACATGATCTTTCTGGTGGTGCTCGATGGCCTCCAATGCTGCGCCGATGGCGCCGGCTTCGCAGCAGTTCGGGTGGACCATGACTTCGGGTTGCCCGCTTCCGTGATAATGCTTACGGATGAAATCCACTTCCGCCTTCACGACCGCGAGATTTCTCTGTGTGCCGCCCTGAAGAACAATCCGCCTGCCCAGGGTTGCGACGTTGGAGACGCCGGCAACGTACTGGAAGACGTTCTTGGGAAGAACCGTGGCTAGACCCGCCAGGATCTCTTCCGGTTTCCAACCCTGGCGCTGGAAGTTGACAATGTCCGACTGAAGGAAGACGGCACAGCCATAGCTAAACTGGGGTATTCGCCTGGCGCGAAAAGCTGTCTCCGCAAAGTCTTCAATGCGGATTCCGAGCCCTTCCGCCGCAGCCTGCAGAAAATATCCGTTGCCTGCGGAGCACTGCGTGTTCAGCTTGAAATCTTTGACGGCCCCACCGCGCAGCAGGATGATCTTGATGTCCTGTCCGCCAACGTCGATGATTGTTTCCACATTGGGATCTAAGCGGAGAGAAGCCTTCGCGTGGGCCACGGTTTCGACCAGCGCAACGTCGGCCGAAAGGACTTTCTTGAGCAGACCTTTGGAGTAGCCGGTAGTTCCTAGACCCAGAACCGCCACTGGTTGGCCGGATTGTTCCAGTCGGGAGCGCAGATCGCGAAGCACAGCCACCGCATCCGCAATCGGGTCCGACTGGGAAAGAAGATAAGAAGCAGCCAGGACTTCTCCTTGGGGAGAGAGCGCAACGGCCTTAGTCGAGGTCGAGCCGCCGTCGAGACCGATGAAGACCGAATTGTTGCGCGGCGAAGGAGCTGGCCCAAGAGAAGCCGGGAAAGAATATAGTTTGCGGAAATCCTGTAACTCGACAGGATTGGCACACAAACCGCCCAGGCCTGAAGCCTGATCCGTGGATGTCTCGTTCCGGGCAATATATGTCTCCAGCGCCCGTGTTCCTTGGTACTGCGCCGTGCTCTCATCTTCCGCAACTCCAAACTCAATCGCACCGATGGCCGCGAAATACTCAGCCATTGGCGGCACAACCAGGAGCTCTTCCGGAGATGCTCCTTCGGGCACTGCAATGTTCTTCCGCTTCCAGAGATCGAGCAGTCCCCTCCGCCAAGCAGACTGCAAACCCGGAAAATACGCATTGGGACCGCCGAGCAGAAATACTTTGGGTAGGAGTGTGTGTCCACGCGTGAGTACGCTGAGGTTTTGCAGCACGATGGCCTGAAACAGCGAGGCCATCAACTGGGCACCGGGAACGCCCTGCTTTTGTAGTCCCGTGATGTCGGTTTCGGCAAAGACGCCGCACTTGCCGGCAACGGGATATAACTGCAGACCCTCGTATCGTTGTGTGAGAAGGTCTTCGGTCGGAATATGCAACTTGGCAGCGATTTTCTCGATGACGACGCCGGTTCCTCCCGCGCACTTGTCATTCATGGATGCGATCTTCTTGCGCCGGCCTTGAACACTGCCCTTCTGAAAGACAATGATCTTGGCGTCCTGACCTCCCAACTCGATCACGGAGCGCACCTCAGGGTATGAGGTCTCTACTGCCAGACTGACCGCTGCCACTTCCTGCACGAACCTAGCGCCAAGCAACTCCGCCAGTTGCTGTCCTCCGCTTCCGGTCATGAACAAGTGCATGTTGCTGTCCGCGATGCCGAAGTCGCTTTTAGCCCGCTGCAAAGCGTGCAGGACCGTCTCGCCCTGCCGGCTTTCGTGGCGGCGATAGTCGTGGAAAAGAGTTTCTCCGGTGGCAGCGGAACGCACAACCGTCTTGACGGTCGTCGAACCCACGTCGATCCCAACCATGAATCTGTCAGAAACAGAGTCCGACGCAGCATGCGAGGAAGATGTCTTCCTGCATGGAACCTCCGATTTGGAAATCTGTCTGGCCAATCCCTACTCCATATTGCCGTGTACGCCCTGGAATCCATGCAGCGATTCCTTGAACAGCCAGCGGATCACGCGCGTGTCGTTATAACAGAAAGCAAGAATGTGATTGAGCGTGGAGAAGCAGTTCGCCTCGCATTCATTCTTCATGACCCGTAATTGGTCCGGTTCCATCTTGGGGGCCTCAATGGTTCCCCAATCGCGGTTCGCCGCATACATGGGGAAGCAGGGGGCAAGCGTTCCATCGGTGCGGATAATGATGCTGTTTTGCCCGGCGCGACAGCCCCACTGGTCCAGTTCCTTGTTGATGAATTTCTTCATCTCGGCCAGCCGCTGAACGGAATTCACCATCTGCCAGCCGGCATTCTGTTTCTGAATCAACCAGTCGATCAGCTCTGCGATGGCTGCGTGATCTTCCGGCCGGATGAAGACAGGATTATCTTTCAGGTGTTTGAAGTTCTCGTGCTCCATCATCGGGGATTCGCAGATGTGGTAATCGGTAGCGATGCCGCTGTCATGCGCCAGTTCCGTCAACATGCGCACATCTTTAAGGTTGTTGCGACAGATATTGATATTCAGGAAGACGGAGTAACCGTACTTATATTGCTTGCGCACCAGGTGGTTGAAGTATTGCCGGATGGGGACCATCGCCTTCGGAAGACCAGGCTTTATATCCCAGGCATCTACCGCTAGGTTTACCGTCTTTACTCCGGCATCCGCCACGCGATCGATTACGTCCGGCTTCATCAGCCGGCCGTTTGTGGGCAGGTACACCCAAAAGCCTTTCTTCGCGGCGTAATAAATCACTTTATGCGCGAACTGAGGGCGCAAAAGCACTTCGCCGCCCATCAGCGCAAGGACGCGGCAGGTTGTCGAATGCAGCCAGTCAATCGAGCGCTTCGCAACGTCTTCCGTCATGCCGCTGATGCGGTTGTCATACGCCCAGCAGTAGTTGCAGTCCAGATTGCATTTCCATTCATTGAAAAGGTAGGCAATGATGGGATGGAATTCGCCGCGCGCGAGCCGTGAGCGGAAGTAAGGAAACGTCCAGCCCTGCATCGCATGGTAAATCTGGGGAACGGTCCAATGCCGTTTCCCGTTCTTCGGCAGGTAGGCTTCGTCCGGAGCTGCATACAGATTAGGGTTCTGCGGGAACGCAGGCTCTGGCAGAGTCTGCGGCACGCCTCGAGGTGGCGGAGGAATCTGCGAGCGTTTCCCATTCATTAGCTCGTCGTTAACGGTCGTGCTGATGCGATACGAAAGGTCATGCTCTGTAATGGATCTTGGAAGATCGCTCATGATTCAATCTCCTGTGTGGAATGAATTGGATCGAGAACCGCCGATGGAACCGCGCGCTCTCGTTGCGCATGCGGATGAGGTCCGGCATTTTTCGTGAGGCTGGCGGACATGAGTTGATCCGCATGCAAAAGGAAGTTGGCGGCGGTAGAAACGATGCCGGAGTGGCGCGGAATTTGATAAAGCGGGTGACGCAATTCCGCGTTCGCCGCTACGAAATCGCGAATCTCATCGAGCGAATGGTGCGCGCTCTTGAGCGCCTGCTCAAACTCCAGCGAGGCCTTTGCGCGGGCTTCTGACAACGCCATTTGCACGCGGCTATAGGCATGGATCTCACCGTCCGCCGAAGTCTCGATCGGCAAAAAGCTCACTTCCGGGAAGCGTTCGACCAGCGACGCCTGCACGGCATCCGATTGCACGGACGGAAGGCAGCCGAAAGGTTTCAGAGCCAGAACAAGGTGGCATACCTTATGGCGTGTGTAGTAGAGCGCTTTGCCTACTTCCAGATGCCCTTCCCCGCCACGAAGAAGCGTGTTGTAGTAAGGCGCGGCCAGGGTGGAAAGAGTTCTCTGTGGCGCAAGGACCTGATCGGAAAGTCCAAGCAGCCTTGCCAACCGGCTGAAGTGATGAAGATAAATCAGCGCTCCGAGTGTAAAGCCGGCCTGCTTTACATAGGAGGACATCCGTGCGGCCACGGCCTTCCTCGGAGACGTCCATGGAGAAACATAGGCGTCCATCTTCCGGCGGTACGCCTCCCGCGTCTTTTTCTGGTGCAGCAGGTAAAGCAGCCAGGAACTGATCGGCTCGATCGATACCTCTGCTCCTTCCTTTTCCAGAAACTCCAACATGTGGAAGTTGCCGTCGCTCTCCGTCATCTGCGCCCAGAACTCTCCGATCACTTTCACCACCGGGCGCACTCGAAGCCAGTCCACCTCAACTTTCTTCAGTTCGCCTGCGGCTACCGGAAGTACGGTCGTTAGTGCATCGCCATACAGATGAGACCAGATTTTCCCTAGCGTATTGGGAACCCGGTACCGGTACGATCTCTTGTCGGAAAGCAGAAATTCTGGTACACGGTCCTGGAGTTCGAAGCCGCGATGGGTTCTGAAGTGTTCCGCGATCCTGTCCGTCATCCGCGTAATCGCTTTGTCTGTCGCGCCCGGCTGTACCTCGAATGGCCTGAAGCAGTGCTGGGCACTGTTCAGCAGGTCACCTAGAATGAAGGTGTGCATTGTGTTCATTCCGAAATCAACCGAGAACTGCAGGCCGCTGTGGCCGGTCGACGCGTAAATGCCATGATCCTGAGAAAAGGAAAGCACGCGAAAGCCATCGAATCCTGCCGCCTTGAGTGCCGCGCGAAACTCCGATTCATACATGCCGAAACGGCAAGGGCCGCAGGAAGCCGCGGTAAAGTAGAGATACCTATTGAGGATGTCTGCTCGTGAGAGCCCTGAGTTCTCTTTCCGTTGCAGAAAACGGATCAGGTTGCCGACGGTAAAGTAGACGGGGTTGCACAAACCGCTGGCGCAGAATTCCTTGCCCAGTTCATGCGCCGCACGATCAGTCTCAGGTAAGCGCTGGCAGCGGTACCCTGCCCCAGACAAGAGACCTTCAATCAGGCGCTCATGCTTCCAGGTCAGCCCGCCGAAGAGAATCGTTACGGAGCTTCGCTCTTCCGCTGTGAAAGCAAATTCATGAGGGCGCAGAGGCGAGAATAGCAGTCCACCCGACGGTGGGGTGCTCATTGTGAATCCGGGGTCACGGGCGGCGGCATAATCGTTGGGACTACTCATATTTGAGTGCCTCCACGGGATTCATTTGAGCGGCACGAGAAGCCGGGTAAGTGCCGAAAATCACGCCTACCAAGGTTGCAGCGGTAAGTCCAACGACGACGGACCAGGCTGAAATCGGCACGGAATAGTCGGTAAAATAGCGGACAGACAGCGGCATCGCAATTCCTACGAGTGCGCCAATTACCCCGCCCACGAGGGAAATAATGACTGCTTCTGCAAGAAACTGGAGGCGGATATCGCCGCGCGTAGCTCCCATTGCTTTGCGAATGCCAATTTCGCGTATGCGGGCATTTGTATTGGCCAGCATCATGTTCATGATCCCAACGCCCCCTGCCACCAAGGTGACCGTTGCTACCGGCACAAGGACCATCGTCAACGCGTCGGCCACTTTTGCTGCCGTGGTCAGCAGTTCCTTGAGAGTTTGTGTCTTGTAGATGGAATTGGGCCTGTGGCGTCCCTGTACGATGCGTACGATCTCCTGAGCGGCACCGGGCACCGCCTCCATTCTGCGCATCGAAAAGTAAATCTGCTTGATGCTCTCTGTCCCCGTGAAGTAGCGCGCTACCGAATACGGAATCAGCACCGTCTGATCGGCGATCTCCGATTGCCCGAAATCATCCACGCTCTCTTTGAAAACGCCGATGATGGTGAATGGAATGCCACTGATTTCGAAGGTTTGGCCGACGGCTGCTTCATCGCTGCCATACCTCTCACGAGCGAAGAGCTCGGTAACGGCGGCGCATTTGATGTGAGCGCTATCGTCTTCCTGATCGAAGATGCGACCTGCGAGCACAACCAGGTTACGGATGTTGCGGTATTCGGGGCTGACACCTAGCACTAGAGTGTCCTTGACGGTACCTCCGCCAAAACTGATGCGGTCGTGCATCTCGAGAACCGGTGAGGAATACATCACGCCGGGCACCTGGGCATCTACCGCCTTTTCGTCGTCTCGAGTAAGGAAGTCGTTGTAAAGAACCTGCTCCGCCGGCGCGGCGCCGCCGGCAGAGTACTCAAGCTCTACCGAGTTGGTTCCAATCTTTTGAATTTCTTCGAGGATGTACTGTTTGCCCGTCAGCCCGATGGTGACCACCAGTATGACTGACGCGGTCCCGATCACCATGCCGAATGCAGTGAGGGCAAACCGCATCTTGCTAGTGCGAAAACTGTCCGTCGCCAGATTCAGGACCTCGCTCAACGCCATCGCTTGGCGAACGCCGCCTAGAGGTGGCATGATCGCCACTGGAGAGGGTTGGCCAGAGGGACTCGTTCCCGCTGTCCTAAGCGGATGAGTCATACGGACAGTCCGCTGCGCCAGGCTTGACGGCTCTTCGTGCTGCGCGATTTTACGTTGTGCCAATGAACTCATTTCAATCACTTCCTGCACTCTGCATCAGAGTCCAACCTGCCCTGCATTGAAAGGAGTGCGCGTGGCGCCATATCTTCGCAACGTGTCCGAAAGCTTCCTCCTGGCCCGAAGTAGCCGCGACCTAGCCGCCGAATAAGTAATGCCCATAACCCGCGCAACCTCCTCGATGGACGATCCATCAAGATCGCATGATTGCAAAACGAACCGATACTTCCTGTGCTGTCTTAAGACCTCTCGCCGGAGAAGGATACGAAGCTCTCGGTGAAGGTATTCCTGCTCCGGATTCGGGCGCCTGTCGGGCAATCCCCATACGCACTTTCGATCCTCTGATTCTTCTGCCTCATCGAGAGGGATCCAGTGGAAATGGCTCGACTTCCTCTTGCTGGAGAGAGCGGCATTGATAGCGATCGCAACCAGCCAGGTGGAGAAGCGCGCCTCACTCCGGAACTCGCCAATACTCAAGAAGGCGAGCAACATAGTTTCCTGAACTAGGTCGTCCGCATCTTCCGCGCTCTCAACGAAGCGACGCGCCGTTCGATAGACGGTCGTCCGGTGCCGTGTCAATAGCTCTTCCAGCGCAGAAGCCTCTCCATTTTGGACCGCGGTAATCAGGTCTTCGTCAGGCCGACCATGCTCCCCGTGCGGACTTGTACGAGCTTCAATCATGGGGCGCTCTGCGTTGCCACCGCAATCTTGATGTCTGAACGGCTGGTTTCCTATCCCGTTTTGCGTCTACAGCAAGTCGCTCGATAGTTGATAGCAATGCATCCTGAGACAGATCAGGGCGCGCCCACTCGTCGTATAACGGATCATCCAGTTCCCCTGCAGTTTTCGAAATTACGAGAATCCTCGCCCTAGGCCACTTCGGCCTAATATATCCGCCAGCATCCTTGAATTCAGAAGGAGAATGGGGATATAAAATCGCGATTTCAAATTCTTCTTCCGATGGAAGCGCGCAAAGATCCCGAAGACATGTTGCGCTCGTAAGCCGGGATCTTTGCCGTTGAAGAAGAGCGTCTCGAACGACATTGCATGCATCTGGGGAACCTATTGACAGTACGTGGATGATAGGCCTCATACAACACCTTCGCCAAAACCTGAAGTTCGTCTGCTAAAAAATGGCCGGGAGCGACTACGATGCAGGCTAGCCATATCTGCGGGGACGCCTTCCGCCTCTTCACAGAGCAGTCTCCCAGCCCAAACACCGTCCACCAATAAGGCAACCTTCATACCAGCCCGCGGTGACGCGCATCTGCAATGGATCGCCATCCCATAAGTCGTCGAGTGCATTCTCCGCTTCTCATTTACTTCTCCTTTCACCCGTCGGTAAGCTCCTCGATCGTCTCAAGCAGAATTCCCGGAGAAAGCCCCGGGGGCACCCACTCGTCATACAATGGGTCATCCAAAAATTCCGTTTCCGCGCAGATCACCAGAATCTTTGCCCGCGGCCACCGTCGGCGTATATATTCACTGGCATCGCGTACTTCTCGCGGGGAAAGCGTCTGGTGGAGTGTCGCAATGTCAAAGCTATTCTGCTGTTGAATCGCGTACAGATCCCAAAGGCTCGTCACGACAGAGAGTCGACAGCTACGCCGCTGAAGAAGTGCATCACGGACCGTGTTGCATGAATCTTCGGCTCCAATCGAAAGGACGTGCAGAATAGCTTTCATACCAGCACCTTCGGTGGCCAACGTTACAAGACCGGTCACTATTGCTGCTTGTTCGATGCCTTGAGTACCTGCCGGTTTCCTGTTGAAGGCTTCTCGATGGACGGTTCTGTCCGCAAGCACTCCTTGGGTTGTGTAACCTTGAAATCTGTCGCCTACACTCGCTGTTGCTGTAGTTTTCTGCTCTGTTCGGTCCTTCCTTGGCGAATCCAACACAGGCCCAATACAAATGTCGAGAAGGGCCTCCACACTTTTCGAGGCTAATATCCGCTCAAGGTATGTCATTGCCAGCCACCTCCGAGCGCGTTGTAGATTTGGACCAGCGCGAGCACTTCATCAAAGCGCGCCTGGGACAGGTTCCATTGCAACAGGTCCGGTCAATACCGTTGAACTGCAATGAAGCCGATTTCGGCGTGTGCTTCTGCAAATCATAGTTTCCTGGACGATCATTAAGGTAAATGGCCGGGAACGGCCACTAGACAGGCTAATCGTGCCTGAGAAGATTTCGTGTCTTCAAAGACCCTAGTCCCGGCCTTAATGATACTGCGCAGTTCTAATAAAATTGTCGTCCGTATGAGTGTTCCTGTCAATAGAAATAAACTCGCAAGTATCAATAAATTACTTGACAGGTTCGACCCCATACTGCTCGGGCGGCGGCAGGCTTTTGCCTATAGAATCAATACGTTGCATATCGTTTCTGGCGTAGGCCAGCATATTGTAGAATGGATTCGCCATGATTCGAACCAATCTAAAGTCACGAAAAGCCGTGGCACGGAAACGCAAGGGGGCAGGCAGACCAGCTGCATGTGAGGTTGCCGGTCGTATGGAGCATTTGCTCGATATCGCGACTGAAGTATTTCTGGAACACGGTTACGAAAATGCAAATGTCGACGAGATTACGACTCGCGCTGGCGCGTCGAAAAGGACGATCTACTCCCGCTATCCAACCAAGGCTGAACTCTTCGTCACCGTGGTGACTCGCAAGACGCTCGAACTACAAGAGTCGTTCGCAGAGACTTTGGTTTCGCAAAAATCTTTGGGAAAGGTACTTGAGGGTTTTGGGATTCATCTACTGCGGGCTATGTCGCAACCGGAATTGCTCGCGCTGTATAAAGTTTTCGTTGCGGAGTCGCCTAAGTTTCCGAAGCTCGCCAGCCAGTTCTGGAAAGTCGGCCCGAAGAGGTCGATAACTATGCTGCGGGATTGTCTTGTCAAACATCCCGAATTCAAAGGGAAATATCCGGAACACGCCGCAGAGATGTTCTGGTCTCTCTGCTCCGGGCTATCGCTTCTGAGAACACAACTTCAGATCGAGGACCAGATGTCCGAAAAGATCATACGCTTTAATGTAAAAGAAGCCGTACGCATTTTTCTCTCTGCATATACTTGCAGCTCATCGATGCGCAAAGCTATTGGTTCAGCATCTTCCGCGTGCGTAGATACTGTTCAACACCGTTGATCTCACAGGCGTTCAGGCAGGAATCAATGCGTGGCTCATTCCTGACTGCGGCCGTTCCCATTACGTTATCTATGAATCAGCGATCTGGATTCCTGAACTTTGGCTAGCATTGGAATGACTGCGAACTTCGCGACGACGTGGAATGCAATAATGGCGGCTATCGGGAGTCTGCGTGGAGGAGGACAATGGAGACGCCATCCCACCTGTCCTTATCCAGGCGCGCGGGTGGCCGATTCCCCATGGACTCAATGACCACATCTTGGGCGTACAGATGAAAGCGCCTGCGGATATAATCCCGCACTAGGATTGCGCGATTGCGAGAGGCTGCCAATTGTTCAGCCGGACTCTGCGTCGCGGAATAACCTTCGACAATCAAGGACGCAGCCTCCAGCGAACCGCTCAACTGCACTATGGCACCATCGATACGCGCCTGCCCATTCGGAGAAAGGTTTTCGAGTCCATTCGAATCCTGTTGAAAGAGATCGCCTGCTTGCATGCCAGTCTCTGTGATTTCTGCAGTCCGAGAACAGCTTGTTTCTGCGGTACTCATCCGGGGACAAGTGAGACAGACTGTAATAGCCGCGGTGCTTGAAGAATCCCCGAAAGAAAAACTTGTGCTTCAGCGCCTACGTATCCTCGGCCATATTTTCGGTGGCCTGATTGAGATTTGATGCCGACTGCCGAATATTCGTCGCTGTATCTACGCCTTGATCGTCTGGCCCAAGTGATGCATCGAAGGTTTGCCGTACCAGTTGTGTGATCGTGTTGATGTTCTGTGTGGCGCTCCGCGCGTTTCACGGCCTCTTCGGCCTTCTGCCCAAGCTGGCTGGATTGAATGTCGGAAACGAAATCGTCGGCCCGTTGGGCAGTCTGGTTGAGCGAAGCCGTGCCTGGTGCACATTTCCTATACTCTGCCGGATGCGCGCCGCCGTTGCCTCATCGCGCGGCAGCATACCGGCTGTGCCTTTCCCCTGTTTGAGGCCGATCACCGCGTCGTTGGCCTTCCGCATCGCAGTGGTGGCCACATCGAGAGTTGCGTTCAATTTCTCTCCCGCGGCCTTCAGCCTCTTCGGCCCAGGATGTATCCGCCTTCCCCATCGCCGCAACCCGCTCGATGATCTGCTAGTCCACACACTCTCAGCCCAACAGCTCCGCCACTTTGCGCCCAATGTCGGCGCCTCCACGGCCGTACTCTCTTGCAATCGTCACGACGTTGAACATGTTCTTCTCCCTTACCACCATTACTGCACTCTTCTGGTAGTGGTCAGTTTGGCTTTTGCGGCCGAACCTCCTGCGCATCCAGAACTACAGATCGGCTAACGGGGCATCTAAGGCAGGTGATCTGACCGAGCCCCGGTGAGTCCCTATCAATGGGAACATGACTCTGCACGAGCGGTACATTATGTACACCGCAGACTGGCGGAATTGATCCCTTCTTTCTGAAGCACTGTTCTGCCATGCGCTTTGTCCCACTCTCCTTGCATACGGCTTTTTGCTCTGCTCGGTCTTACCCAGCGAGTCCGATACAAAGACCGAGTAGAGCCTGTACACCTCTCGAAGCCGATATTCGTTCAAGTCATGTCATTGCCACCCGCCTCCCAACGCGTTGTATATCTGGACCAGAGCAAGCACCTCGCTGTAGCGCGCCTGAGACAGGTTCAGTTCGGCATTGTAGTAATTCGTCTCATTGGTAAGAACTTCCAGATAGGAAGTGGCGCCCGCATCGTAGCGGACATGCGAGAGCCTAGCCGCGTCTCGAGCCGCAACGGTCAGATGCTCCTGCTGCTCACGCGCTTCCCTCGATTTGCGATATCCGATGAGAGAATCGGAAACGTCACGGAACGCATTCTGCGTTGTTTGCCGGTAAATCAGAAGAGCCTGGCGTTGCTGTGATTCTGTCAAATGCACATTGCTGCGAATTCGGCCGCCCTCGAAGATCGGTTGCGCCGCAGAAATGCCTGTATCCCACAGGCCGGCTGGGCCACTGAACAGGCTTGTGAGTGCGGTGCTTTGGTAACCAGCGGTGCCTGTCAGAGAAATGGACGGAAAATATGCAGCTTTGGCGACTCCGATCCTCGCGTTGGCGGCAATCAACTGTTCTTCCGCCTGACGAATGTCCGGGCGCCGTTCGATAAGTTGCGACGGGAGTCCCGCGGGAACAGAGGGAAGAAGCGGTTGCTCGGTAAGCTTTCTGCCACGGGCGGTGGGACCAGGATTCTGGCCCAGCAAGATGGAGATGTAGTTTTCCTGCTGCTCTATTCCCTTCTCGAGATCGGGGATTTGCGTTGATGCGGTGTACACAAGCTGTTCGGCTTGCCGCACGTCCATCAATGGGACGGAACCTCCATCGGAAAGCAACTTGGTCAACCGTAAGGACTCCTGCCTAGATTTCAGCGTGTCCTGTGTAGTCTCCAGTTCCAGATCGAGAGTCCGAAGTTGGAAGTAGGCGCTCGCCACGTTGGAGACGAGTGTGCTGATTACAGCCCTCCGCCCCCACTCAGTAGCCGCCAAGTCTGCACGGGCAGCTTCTGTGGCCTTTCTGTATTTACCCCAGAAGTCCAGTTCCCAGGATGCGTTCAAAGCCAGTTGCCCAGTTTCTGCACGATACACAGGAGACAGAGATGTCTCTGGAGTGCGCACCGAAGTGGCCGCACCGGAGGCTGACAGCGACGGCAATTGGTCCGCGCGAGTAATGCCGAGTTGCGCGCGCGCAGCGACCACGCGTTCGGCGGCGATTTGGACATCGTAGTTGTTCGCGATTGCCGTGCGAATCAGCGCCTGGAGTTGCTCGTCCTGGAATACCGTCCACCATTTCTCGTCGCCCAAGCTTTCTGGCGGCGGCCCAGTCTTATCGGCTTCGGGGGCTTTAAGTTCAGGGGCTTGCCCTCGGAAACCTCCGGGGGCATCAGCGACGGGGCGCGTGTATTTCGGTCCAAACTTGCACCCGGTAAGAACCAGCATCAGCAGGAGACCTAGTGAAACCTTTGAGATCTGCATCACAGATTCTCCCCTTTCTGCTCCGCCTCTGCTGGGAGCGCTTTCTGTTTATGACCGAAGCGTAGCGAAAGCCGCTCGAAGAGAGTGAAAGTCACAGGGATTAGGAAGATTGCGATGCAGGTTGCAGCCACCATTCCTCCGATGACCGTTGTTCCCAGCATGCGGCGCCCTTGAGCACCCGCGCCTTTGGCAATCCACAGCGGGACGCAAGCCAGGATGAATGCAAATGAAGTCATGATGATGGGACGTAAGCGCAATCTTGCGCCAGCCAATGCTGCGTCCGCCACATTTTTCCCGCGGTCATGCTCCAGCTTGGCGAACTCTACGATCAGAATCGCGTTTTTAGCGGCCAGTCCAATCAGCATCACCATTCCGATCTGGGCATAAACGTTGTTCTCCATGTGGCGTGACCAAAGAGCGAGATAGCCACCGAACATAGCAATCGGCGTACTCAAGAGCACGCTGAAAGGCAAACTCCAGCTCTCATAGAGCGCGGTGAGAATGAGAAAGACAAACAATAGCGAGAGGCCGAAAATCTGACCGGCAGAGACGCCCTTCGCCGCTTTTTGCTCCTGATAACTCATGCCCATGTAATCAAATCCCATCTCCGAAGGCATGGTTTGAGCGAACACATCCTCCAGCGCCTTCATTGCCTGCCCGGAACTATAGCCAGGAGCAGCCGTTGCGGTAATTTGGGCCGCGGGATACTCGTTGAAGTGCATAGTGTACTCCGGGCCCGTGATCGGTTTTATGCTCGATACGGCGTCGAGAGGAACCATATTTCCGGCAGGGTTTGTTACGTAGAATTGCCCAATGTTTTTGGGATCGGTCCGGTAGTTGCCCTCGGCCTCCACATAGACCTGCCACTGACGGCCAAAGCGATTGAAGTAGTTCACCATGTAACCGCCCATGAAAGTCTGCATGGTCGTATACACGTCACTGAGGTTCACGTGCTGCCGAATGACCTTTTCCTTATCGACATCGACGTAGAGCTGTGGGACGTGGGGAACAAATGTTGTGAATACGGATGCGATTTCCGGTCGCTTACGAACTGCGGCAAGGAACGCATCCGTATTACCCGCAAGAAAGTCGCCGCCCTTTCCGGAGCGGTCTTCCAGGACGAAGCTCACTCCCCCGGAACTACCAACTCCCGGAATGGCGGGTGGGGCAATGGCAAAAGCAACGCCATCCTGCACCTTGGAGAAACTCTGGTTTAGTTGATTCTGAATGGCTGCTGCCTGCAAACTCGCGGCGTGACGAGTGTCCCAGTGACGCAGCTTCCCGAAAAGAATGCTGGTGTAGGTGTTTTGCGTGCTGCTGATCAGGTCAACGCCGCTGATTGTGGCCACGCTTTCGACACCCGGCGTGTGACGGAGAATGTCCTCCGCTTTACTGGCGGCTTCTGAGGTGCGTTGCAACGAGGCAGCCTGCGGCAGTTGCAGACGGACCATGACATATCCCTGGTCCTCCTCCGGCACAAATGAGGTTGGCATCCTGCCAACGATGAGCCATGCAGCCGCCGCAACGAGGGCGAGGAAGATCATGCTGAACGCGCTTTTGCGGATCATCACCGCCGAGTATTTGACATAGCCGTTTTGCGCATGGGCAAAGGTCTTGTTGAACCAGTCAAAGAAACGGGCGAAAGGACCGTGCGCCTTGCCGGGCTTGAGAAGAATGGCGCATAGCGCCGGGCTCAACGTGAGAGCGTTGAATGCGGAGAAGATCACGGAGACGGCAATTGTCACGGCAAACTGCTGGTACAACCTTCCCGTGATACCCGGAATAAAGGCGGTCGGGATAAATACGGCGGCCAGGACCAGGGCGATGGCGATGACCGGGCCGGATACCTCTTCCATGGCTTTGACGGACGCATCGTGCGGCGACAGCCCCTCCTCAATATGGCGTTCCACCGCTTCGACGACGACGATGGCATCGTCGACCACCAGGCCGATGGCAAGAATCAGGCCGAACAAAGAGAGTGTGTTGATTGAAAAGCCCAACATCGGGAAGACAATGAACGTGCCAATCAACGAAACCGGCACTGCCGCCAAAGGAATCAGTGCCGGCCGCCATCCCTGTAGAAAGATGTAGACCACGATGATGACGAGAGCCAGGGACTCAAACAACGTGAGTACGATCTCGTGCATGCTGGAGGTGACCGCCTCGGTGGTATCCAATGTCACGTGGTACTGAAGATCCTTGGGGAATCGTTTGGCAAGCTGGTCGAGTTTTGCATGCACTCCGGCAGCGGCTTGGACCGCGTTCGATCCTGGCAACTGGTAGATCGCGAGCGCCCCAGAGGGGGAGCCATTGTATTTGGCGTCTATGTTGTAGGTCTGGGCGCCCAACTCGATGCGCGCAACGTCCTTGAGATGAAGGATGGACCCGTCCGGATTGGCGCGAATTACGATATTACCGAATTCGTCCGCTGATGTGAGCCGGCCTTGCGATAGAACTGTATAAGTA
>Ga0224527_1000502_pt1 | contig 25442 bp, 21 predicted proteins | sample CBST0metaG_FD_179882 | JGI IMG/M metagenome (GOLD analysis project Ga0224527, IMG submission 179882) | Peat soil microbial communities from Stordalen Mire, Sweden - C.B.S.T0 | ecosystem: Environmental > Terrestrial > Soil > Wetlands > Peat | place: Sweden: Norrbotten County, Stordalen Mire... | reverse complement strand
CCAGTCCTGCGCTCAAAACCAAGTCCTGCATAAACAGAAACCGGCTCTCCATAAGAAAGAACGGTGCTCCGACACCGGAACACCGTTCTTTAACTTTATTCAAAGCCAGCGTTTCGTAACAGCCTGTCGATGAGTGACTTCTGACGGATTAGATTGCTACTACTTTTTTTCGAAGGCGGAAAAGACATTGCGGGCTGCCGCTATGGTGTCTTCAATGTCCTGAGCTGTGTGAGCGGTGCTAAGGAAGGCCGCTTCAAATTGGGAAGGTGGAAGCCAAACTCCGGCATCCAGCATGCCGCGATGGAAGTGGCCGAACAACTCAGTGTTGCAGGGTGCTGCGGTGTCCCAGTCGAAGACTCGGTGGTCGGTGAAGAACCATGTGAACATGCTTCCGACCTGGTTGGCAGTAACAGAGATTCCTGCCTCGCTTGCAGCTGCGGTGATTCCGGTGACGAGCTTTGAGGCTAGGGTGTTCAAGGCGGGGTAAATGGTTTTGCGACCAGTGCCTAAGGTCTTGAGCATGGCTAGACCAGCGGCCATGGCCAAAGGATTTCCGCTGAGGGTTCCGGCTTGATACACGGGGCCGAGCGGAGAGATCTGGTTCATCAACTCAACGGGGCCGCCGTACGCACCGACTGGGAGTCCGCCACCAATAACCTTGCCTAAGGTGGTGAGGTCTGGCTTAATAGAGTAGAGCTCCTGCGCGCCGCCGTAACTGACACGGAAGCCCGTCATTACTTCGTCAAAGATGAGCAGGGTTCCTTCTCGCTGAGTCAATGAGCGGATGGACTCAAGATAGTCGGGCTCGGGAGGAACGCAACCCATGTTGCCGACTACGGGCTCGATGATGACGCAGGCGATCTGGTTCTTGAACTTATCGAATGCTTCTTCCAAGGCCGGAACGTTGTTGTATGGAAGGGCCAAGGTGAACTTTACGAATTCTTCAGGCACTCCGGCAGAACCGGGAATTCCGAAGGTTGCAACACCGGAGCCGGCTTTTACCAGCAACGCATCGCTGTGGCCGTGATAGCAGCCTTCGAATTTCACAATGTACTTGCGGTTTGTCGCCGCGCGAGCTAGACGGATGGCCGACATGGTGGCTTCGGTGCCGCTGGATACGAAGCGGACCTTTTCCATCGATGGGAAAGCTTTAATAACCTCTTCGGCGAGATCGGCCTCAGAGGGGGTAGAGGCTCCGAAACTGGTGCCTTTACGGGCGGCGTCGATTACGGCCTCGACGACCTCGGGAGCGCAATGGCCCAGCATTAATGGGCCCCAGGAGAGAACGTAGTCGAGGTAGCGATTGCCGTCGGCGTCGGTCATGTGGGCACCGGAGCCGCTGACTATGATCGGCGGTTCTCCACCGACGGCGCGAAAAGCGCGAACAGGCGAATTTACGCCTCCGGGAAAGAATGTTTCGGCACGCTGCTGCAGGGAATGCGAGAGATCAAGTTTTCTGGACACAGAAGCCAACCGGGGCAGAGTGGATCTAAAATAAGAGCTACTCCGCAAAATGGAATTTCGCGACTTCCCAACATAGCAAAAACGCGGAAAAAGGTCGTGTGAGCAGCGTCACATGCCGGGGACAGATTGAAGCGCGAAGAACGGGCGAGTCGGCGAGACAGAAGCAGAGTGCTCTCCAGCATCCTACAAGGAATGCTGGATTGGGGCTTGAACGTGCCCAACGATGCCTACCTCAGCCGAACCCGATCCTGGAAAGCAGTAAAGATTAAACGATGAAGAAACTGAAACCATCAATCGCCCGATTCATGGGAATTGCCGCCTTGCTGACATCGCTGTGCGCAGGAATGCACGCGGATGTGGGCCTGATGTTGAATGAAGCGCTGAAGGTTGGGGCTTCGAAGTGGACGGGCGCGGGACACTCAGCAGTTTATCTTTCGTCGGTGTGCGCCGTCTCTCCTGTCGAGCTGAGGCCGTGCGCTCCGGGAGAAAATGGCATAGTTCTGACGAACTACCGGACATTTGGCGAGAATCGCCCCTACGAGTGGAATGCGGTCCCGTTCAATGTGTATATGTTTGGCGTGGAAGAGGAATCGGCACGTCCTCTGTATGCGAGCCCTACGGTCCGCTGGATGATGCAGGAACGGTATCGCGACAATTATCTGCGAAATATTTGTGCGGGCGATTGCGCAACGAATCCTTCCGCCTTATGGCGCGAAACGGTAGCTGCGACATTCCTGCGCGATATCTATCTGTTTACGGCGAAGACTACTCCCGAGCAGGATCGCGCATTGATTGAGAAGTTGAATCATTCCAAGAACGTGGGACACTACAACGGATTTACCTATAACTGTGCGGACTTCGCGCGGGACGTTGTGAATATGTACTTCCCCGGAGCGGCGAAAGGTGACCGCATGAACGATTTTGGAATGACGGGTCCGAAGGCGATTGCAAAATCGTTTGCGCATTACGGGGTGAAGCATCCGGAGATAGAGTTCCATGTGGTTCGGTATACGCAGGTTCCGGGAGAGTACGCGCCAAGTAAGGACAATCGCAAGGGGACCGAGGAACTGTTTCGTGCGAACCGTTGGCGGCTGCCGTTAGCTCTGCTTACTCCGCAGGAATTGGTTGTCTTCACCAGCAGCTACATGATTACGGGAAGATTTAATCCGGAGTTGGAGCTGCGGCGTCGTCCGACGGATGAGGTGGTGGGACTTGAAAAGGAGTTGCGGAAAGCCCGGGCTGATGGGAATCTGCAACGTGAAAAGGAATACAGGCAGAAGATAAGGTCCGCACGCGCGAACTCGCTGGGTACGAAAGAGGAATGGTTCGGCTACGATGCGAGTGTTCGGCAATATGAGGCCGAAGCTGTTGAGCAAGGCTACGTGAGTGACCTTGAAAGCCTGCATAACATCGCGCAACGGACGGTCTCAAAGAGCTGGATTACGATGGACGACAAGGGCGGAATGTGGTTGACCCCCCGAGACGGGAAGTCTCATGTGAAGGTGGGCCTAAGCGCGAATACCTTGGCGCAAGCTTCTTCGGATGCAAGAACGGGATATTTGCTGGCCCTGTCGCGAGTGAGTATTGAGTTGCGTAGGGAACCCAAAAATCGTGAGACGCTCGCGTTTTTCCGGAAGGATTGGGAACTTATGGAGCGACTGCGTGGGAAAACGTCTCCTGTCGTAGTTGGTGCCCGGCGTACCGAGGCTGGCGGCGGCGCAGCACAGTAGACGAACCCGTGAGCAGCGGTAGAGCAGAGCTGTGTCGCGGAACTCGCATCTAAATCAAGATTCATCGAACTTTAATCACCACTGCTCTTGTGTTCGTCCGCGGACAGATGAGAGAAGAAAGAAATGTTCTTGCGGATTACAACAACTCTCATACGGCCAACGCGGTTGTGTTCTGCCCTTCTGGCTATTTCGCTCTGTGCAATGGAGTATCCATGTGCTGCGCAGGAAGTTGCGGACGTACAACCTAAAGTTCGCGATGATGTTGTCACGATGTTTCCTCATTCGCAGACCGCTCGCTGGTGGGTGAGCGGACAGTCGAACGTTGTGTTTCAGGCCCATCCGGAATTTCACGCGGACTACAGTGGCCCCCACAGCCTTCACGCTCAGGGTGAGCATGCTACCTCGAATGTAGAGACTCTGTACCTGGGCTACCAGCTGGGGCGTGGTGCTGAAGCGTTGCTGGATGTTGAGACGACGGGTGGTCACGGGCTTAGTGACGCGCTGGGGTTGGCGGGATTCACTAATCTGGACGTTGTGCGCAATCCTGATCTTGGACAGGCACCCTACATCGCGAGGGTACAGTTTCACCAGACGATTCGGCTGTCGTCGGACGATGTTCAGGTTGATCGCGGTGTTTTCTCGTTGGCCACAAAGGCACCTGCGCGCAGACTTGAGCTTCGCTTCGGCAAGATAAGTACGGTGGACTTTTTTGACGCAAATGGGGCGGGGAGCGACAGCCATCTGCAGTTCTTGAACTGGACGGCTGACACGAACGGCGCGTACGACTATGCGGCGGATACACGCGGCTACACCTATGGATTTGTGGCCGAATATCAAAGCGTTGGGTGGGCTTTCCGTTTCGGCGAGATGCTGATGCCAAAGGTTGCGAACGGCATCAATCTGGATTGGGATCTGCGCCGAGCCCGGGCTGAAAATTACGAGTTGGAGTTGCGCCCTGCATTGCTGAAGGCTCGAAAGAGCGTTGTGCGGTTGCTGGCTTACGAAAACCACGCGGACATGGGTGACTATCGGCAGGCAGTTGCGAGATTCAAGGCTGGTGTGGACACGCTTCCGACGATTGAAAATACGCGACGGCAGGGAACGGTCAAGTACGGATTTGGGTTTAACACTGAGCAGGAGTTGCCTGGAACCGCACGGGCATTTGCGCGGCTTGGATGGAACGAAGGGCAGCACGAATCCTTTGCATATACAGAGGTGGATTCTACTGCTGAAGTGGGCGCCGACATCACGGGCATGAAGTGGCACAGGAAACTCGATAAAGTTGGCGCGGTTGTGATTACGAACGGGATTTCAGCAGACCATCAACTGTATTTGCACGATGGTGGACTAGGCTTTCTGTTGGGAGACGGTGGCTTGCGCTATGGGCGCGAGAATATTATCGAAACCTACTACACGCTGCACGCATGGCGCGGAATCTTTCTGGGAGTGGACCTGCAACGCATCTGGAATCCTGGTTACAATCGCGATCGCGGTCCGGTGATTGTCCCGGGAATGCGCTTACACGTGGAACTGTAAAAGAGCACGGAACGTAACAGGTTTCGGGGGACGAATGAACTTAGCAGCGAGCGCGTGGGAATTTCGATATAGGTTCTGGATATTTGGGGCTTGGTTCTGGATTTCGTTTTCGGCGTTCAGGCTCGATCATAAAAATTTCGGCGATTCCATCCTCGAAGTCGTGTGCGGCGTTGTGCATCGCGAACCGACGCTGGACGGCCTGCGAATTGTGTTCCTGGTAGGAGTTCTGCTGGCGTTTCTGGCTGCGGCGATTCGGACCTGGGCGACGGCGTACATACATCCCGAGGTCATGGTGGATTCCGCATTACATACTCATACGGTGATTGCCGAGGGGCCGTACCGTTTTGTGCGCAATCCTTTGTATTTGGGAACAAACCTGCTCGCGCTCGGGTATTCGACGATGGCGAGTCGGTTGGGCGCTCTGCTTTTGGTTGTGGGCATTTTTGTATTTAACTATCGGATCATTCTGCGTGAAGAGCGCGAATTGACGCTGGCGCAGGGCGAGAACTACGAGCGTTTTCGACGGATGGTGCCAAGGTTGTGGCCTTCGCTGCGCCCCCGCCTCCCCGGTTCGGAGATCAAACCCAATTGGGGCTCTGGACTGCTGGGAGAGATGTTCTTTTGGGGACTGGCACTGGCCTTCCTGGTGTTTGCGATTACGTTCAACATCCGAATGTACTTCCTCGCGCTCGGACTATCGTTCGGAGTATATTTTTTGTGCCTCGGCGTGATCGGAAGAGTGAAACAGAGTAGAGCTTGAATTCTTTATGCGACTCTAGTCACCCTCTTTTGAAAAATAATGTGTCACGCGCTGATAGAATGGGTGGGAAATGATCCTGCCGTTTGTCCGTGAGTTGCTCGCGGACGCCGAAGCGACCTCTAGTTTTCAACGTGCAGCAACCCATCTAAAGGGAGGCGCGGGGCGTATACGTCTGTCTGGACTTACGCCAACCGCGAAGGCCCTGCACTATGCCCTGCTGCATCGGGCATCGTCAAGACCCCTGCTACTTGTGGTCAGCGATAATCGCACGGCCGAAGAATTGTTGCCTCTGCTGCAGAGTTTATGCGAGATGACCGGTACAGCTACGACTGAGTCAGTCGCTTACCTTCCTGCGAGAGACGTACTTCCCTTCGAAAACCTGTCGCCCCATCCGGAGATTCAGGAGATGCGGGCACGTGCTCTCTGGCGGATTGCCAGCGGCACGGCATCACTGGTGGTTGCTCCGTTTGCTGCCTCGGCGATTCGGTTGCGGGACGCCGAATACTACCGGAATCTGGCTCGCATTGTGCGCAGAGGAGACTGGCTGGATCTGGAAAAACTGGTGCAACACCTGAACACCGTCGGCTACAGGCAGACGGACGTGGTGGAGCAGCAGGGAGAGTATGCGCAACGTGGCGGAATTCTGGACGTGTATTCGCCGGAGATGGAAAGGCCGGTGCGGGTTGAACTCTTTGGAGATGAAGTCGAATCGGTCCGGCGCTTCGATCCTGTAACGCAGCGTTCAGCGGCCACTTTGGAAGAAGCCGCACTGCTGCCGCTCACGGAGACTCCGGTAACAGAAGAGTTGCTGGCGACGATCAACGCACGCCTGAGCGGAAAACGAGTAAGCGGAAGTGATGAAGCTCTGGAGGATGCGGCGCGTGCTGGTGGCGTGACGGTATTTCCAGGGTGGGAATTCTTCTCTCCTGTGGCGGGGGCCGAAAACACAATTTTTGATCTGATGCCGGATGCCGCAGTTGTGCTCGACGAGCCTGAACGACTGGCCGAAGATCACGATGGTTGGTGGCAACGCTTGAGGGATGCGCACGAGCGCAGCGGCGTTGGAAATCTGGTTCGTCCCGAGGAGTTGTACGTTACTCCGGAGACGTGGCGCGAACGGGTGGCCCAGACCAGCGGGTTGGATATCGAGCAACTTGGAATGGTTGCGAGCGAAGGCGCAGCGCTAGTCGAATTCAGTTCCCGTCCGACACCGCGCTTTCATGGTGCGCTGCCGACGATGCTGGAGGAAGTAAAGAAGCTTTCTTCGGCGGGCGAGCGAGTCATGTTGGCTGCGGGTTCGATGGGGGAACTCGAACGCTTGGCCGACATTTTCAACGAATACCAGGTTCCCTACAGGCTCGGCACAAGGGCCAAGGCCGCCAGCATCAGCGAAGAAGCTACCTACTTCAACGATGAGAGCGCGGTGACCACGCTGGTTTACGGATACGTTCCGGCGGGCGTGGCGTTGCCGGATGCAAAGCTGGTTTTGTTTGGTGCGAACGACCTCTTTGACGATTCAGAAGCGGGGGCACCAAGGCAGCCGCGACAGCGCTCGAAGACATCGGCATTCCTATCGGATTTCCGCGACCTTGCGGTAGGCGACTACGTGGTGCACGTAGAGCATGGCATTGGCCAGTACCAGGGATTGCGCGAGATTCCCCAGGCAGATGGGTCGAAAGCCGAGTTCATGGTGCTGGAGTACGCGGAGGGAGCTCGGCTGTACGTTCCCCTGACGCGGCTGGATTTGGTGCAGAAGTATCGCTCGGCTGAGGGTGGACGCACGATTCTGAACCGCCTGGGCACGCAGCAATGGGTGAAGACCAAGGCTCGCGTGAAAAAGGCCATGCAGGACATGGCCGATGAACTCCTGAAACTCTATGCGCAACGCAAGACGGCGCAAGGATTTCAGTACTCGAGCGACAGCCAGTTTATGCGCGAGTTCGAAGATGCGTTTGAGTACAATCCGACCGACGATCAAGTCGCGGCAGTGGAAGACATCAAGCGCGACATGGAAGGTTCGCAGCCGATGGATCGCCTGCTGTGCGGCGATGTGGGCTACGGCAAAACGGAAGTAGCGATGCGCGCCGCCTACAAAGCAGTGAATGACAGCAAGCAGGTAGCGGTTCTGGCACCTACGACGGTACTGGCCTTTCAGCATTTCGAGACGTTCAAACGCAGGTTTGCCGCATTCCCCGTGAACATCGAGATGGTGTCCGGATTCCGGACGGCGAGGCAACAAAGAGAGATTGTGGAGAAGGTTGAGAACGGCAAGGTGGACATCCTGGTGGGAACGCATCGCGTGCTCTCGAAGGACATCACCTTTCCCGATCTTGGGCTGGTGATTATCGATGAGGAGCAGCGCTTTGGCGTTCGCCATAAGGAGCGGTTGAAGCATCTGCGCAAGGAAGTAGATGTGCTGACGATGTCGGCTACTCCGATTCCTCGTACGCTACATATGTCGATGCTGGGACTGCGCGACATGAGCGTGATCGAGACGCCACCTCGCGACCGCCTCGCCATTCAGACCGTGGTTGCGGTGTGGGATGAGAAACTGATTCGCTCTGCCATCGAACAGGAGTTGGAGCGCGGCGGACAGGTTTATTTCGTGCACAATCGCGTGGAGTCGATTTACGAGATTTCGGCAAAGCTGCGCGAACTAGTTCCTAAGGCGCGAATACTCGTGGGCCACGGTCAGATGGGCGAAGGCGAGCTGGAGAAAGTCATGCTTGGATTTATGCGGCATGAGGCAGACATTCTAGTTGCTACGACGATCATCGAAAACGGGCTTGATATTCCTCTGTGCAATACGATCATCATTAACCGCGCTGACCGGCACGGACTCAGCGAACTGTACCAATTGCGAGGGCGCGTTGGACGCTCGAATCGGCGTTCGTATGCTTATTTGCTGGTGCCTCCGGATCGTGAGCTAAACGATCTGGCGCGGCGAAGGCTGGCGGCGTTGAAGGAATTCAGTGACCTCGGCGCGGGCTTTAAAATCGCAGCGCTCGACCTTGAGTTGCGCGGAGCAGGAAACTTGCTGGGCGGTCAACAGAGCGGACATATCGAAGCTGTGGGCTTTGAGATGTATACGACCATGCTTGAACAGATGATTCGCGAACTAAAGGGCGAGCATGTTCAGGAAACGCTCGATACCGCGTTAAATCTCGGCTTGAACATTCGCATTCCGAACGACTATATCCGCAAGGAAAATCAGCGTCTGCGTATTTACAAACGCACTGCGGCGGTTGAGGATGAACAGCAGTTGAGCGATGTTGCGAACGAGTTGCGGGATAGATATGGCGCGCCGCCGGCAGCGGTTCAACACCTGCTGCAATACGCGCATCTCCGGTTGGAGTGCCAGCGTCTGGGCGTTGCCAGTATCGAGCGCAAGCGCGACCAGGTGAGCGTGAAGTTTACGCAGACGGCGGACGCCGATCCGCAGAAGATCATGCAATTGGTGGCCAAACACAAGGGAGTTGTCTTTACTCCGCAGGGGATTTTGAAGTTCTCATTGAAGGCGACAAAGCCTGATGAAGTACTGAATGGGTTGCGTAAAATTCTGGAAGGCTTTGAAGCGGAGCCCACCCACGCGTAAACAACTCTGACATAGCGTTCGATTGAAAAAAACAGCACTATTCCGAAACATATGAGGATACGAATGAATCGATTTGCCGCAGTAGTTCTGCTGGTTGGCGCGTCCGTTTTTTCCGTGGCGCAGAGCAAAGGCACCCAAGATTTCGGAGCGTTGGTGGACTCGATCTTCGATCAGCGAATGAAAGACAGTCCGAGCTGGGCGACTTCGCTCGGATTACACGAATACGATGCCAAGCTCGAAGACTACTCGCAACATGCAATTACTGAGCAGACGAAGTGGTGCCACGACACTCTCGCGGAGTTGTCAAAAGTCGATCGCTCGAAGTTGAATTCCGATCAACTGGTCGACGCTATGATGATCGAGAACGCACTGCGTGCTCAGTTGCTGGAGTTCGAAGACATTCGCATGTGGCAGCGGAATCCAGATGTGTATTCGAGCGGCCTCGCAAGTTCAGCGTTCGTCATTATGAGTCGCAGTTTCGCTCCGCAGGAAGATCGGTTGCGTTCGCTGATTGCGCGAGAAAAGCAGATGCCCGCAGTCATGGTGGCTGCACGCGCGAATCTGAAAAATCCTCCGAAGGTGTACACGGAAGTCGCGATTCAGCAGATCCCTGGCATCGAGAGCTTTTTCCAAAACGATGTACCAGCGGCGTTCAAAGATGTGAAAGACGAAAAGTTGCTCGCGGAGTTTCACGCATCGAACGCGAGAGTTCGATCTGAGTTGAAAAGCTACGAAGAATTCTTGCAACGCGATGTGCTCCCGAAATCAAATGGTGATTTTCGTATCGGAGCCGACAATTACGCACGCAAGTTGAAGTATGAAGAGATGGTTGAAATTCCTCTGGATCAGTTGCTCGCGATTGGAAAGGCTGATCTCGCCCGCAATCAGAAGGAATTTGTTCGAGTCGCAAAACTGATTGATGCGAATAAAACGCCGGAGCAGATTCTGGAAGATGCCGAAAAAGACCATCCTGCAGGAGATGGCCTGCTGCAGGCGTTTCGGGATACTCTAGAGGGAGAACGACGCTTCATTCAGGCGCAGAAGCTGGTGACGATCCCGTCGCCCGTGCTGCCGATTATCGAAGAGACTCCGCCCTTTATGCGCGCACTGACCTCGGCTTCAATGGATACGCCCGGTCCATGGGAGAAGGTGGCGAAGGAAGCGTTCTTCAACGTAACGCTGCCGGAAAAAGATTGGTCTGCAGATCGCACGAAGAGCTGGTTGGAAGGTTTCAATCGCGGAACGATCGCGTCCACTTCGATTCACGAAGCGTATCCGGGGCACTACGTGCAGTTTCTGGTATTGCAGCGTGCGCCGGTAAGTAAGACGCGCAAGATTCTAGGCTGCGGATCGAACGCCGAAGGTTGGGCGCATTACACAGAACAAATGATGTTGGATGAAGGCTACGGGCGGACGCTGGGAATACCGGAAGCGCAGGACAGCGCATTCTTAAAATTGCGCCTTGGACAGGTGCAGGACGCGTTACTGCGTGACGCGCGCTTTGTGGTCGGCGTTGAAATGCACACGGGCAAGATGACATTTGATGAAGGCGTGAAGTTCTTCGAGACCGAAGGACGGCAGACGCACGAAGTGGCTTATCGCGAAACGAAGCGTGGGACCAGCGATCCGACTTATCTCGTGTACACGGTTGGAAAGTTGGAGATCATGAAGTTGCGCGAAGACTACAAGCAGAAGATGGGCGCAAACTTTTCATTGCAGGAGTTCCATGATCGCTTCCTTCAGCAGGGTACGCCACCGGTAAAGATCGTGCGTAAGGCTTTGTTGGGCGATGACTCGCCTACGCTGTAAAAGGATTGAAATGAATAAGGTCATGGCCATTCTGATTACTTTATTGGCGACTGTGGGAGCGGGTTTTGCCGCGCCGAAAACTGCGCCGCCCTATCCGCAGAGCTTGAACAAACTGAACGACGAGTTCATGCAGAGTTTCTTTGAGTTCCAGCCGAGCGCGGGAACACGCGCAGGATTCCATCAATACGACGCGCAGATGGAAAGCTACGATACTGAGCGTGTCGCAAAGCAAGTTGCGATCTATGAAAAGTACGTTCAGAGGATAGAGTCTCTAGATACGAAGGGCTGGTCACGCTGGGCTTTGGATGATCGCGAGATGCTGCTGTGTTTTGTCCGTTCGCGAATTTTCGAGTTGCAGACACAGAAGGTTTGGCGGCAGAATCCGGATTACTATTCTTCCGTTCTGAGCGACTCGACATTCCTGCTGATGGGGCGCAACTTTGCATCGCCTGAAGTTCGACTGGCGGCACTTACTGCTCGCGAGCGCCAGATGCCAGCGTTGTTGAAGCAGGCCCGCGTGAATCTGCAGAACCCACCGCGCATCTTCACAGAGATTGCTCTGGAGCAGTTGCCGGGCATCATCGATTTCTTTCGCAAGGATGTGCCTTCTACATTCAGTGAAGTGAAAGATGCGAAATTGCAGGCCGAGTTTGCGCAATCGAACGCAGGTGTAATTGCGGGGTTGGTTGAGTATGAGGCTTGGATTAAGAGTGATCTTCTTGCGCGCTCGAATGGCGACTTTAAGTTGGGTGCAGAGAACTTCCAGAAGAAGCTTGCGTATGAGGAAATGGTGGATGTGCCTCTGGATCGCCTGCTGACGGTGGGGGTGGAGAATCTTCACCGTAATCAGAGCGAGTTTCAACGCGTAGCAAAGCTGATCGATCCGACGCTGCCTCCGCAAGAATTGCTGGCGAAACTAGAGAAGGAACATCCTCCGGCTGAAGAGTTGTTGCAAGCTTTTCGCGATAAGCTAACGGGTATTCGTGAGTTCACGGATACGCACGCAATCATCACGACGCCTTCCCGTAATCTTCCGACTCTGCAGGAAACACCGCCGTTCACGCGGGCAACAACGTTCGCTTCCATGGACGCTCCAGGGCCCTTCGAGACGAAAGCGACCGAAGCATTCTTTAATGTGACGCTACCGGAGAAGGGCTGGACGGCTCCGCAGATCGAGGAGTACATGGCGGCCTATAATTGGGGCGTTGTAACCAGCACGGCAATTCACGAGGTGATCCCGGGACACTACGAGCAGTACTTGTGGAATGAGCACGTGCCGTCACGCATCCGTCAATTTCTGAGTCTGGATTTGAGTAATGTCGGCGGTCATTTTTCGGGAACGAACGTCGAAGGCTGGGCGCACTACACCGAGCAGATGATGATCGATGAGGGCTACGGCCGCACGCCGGGCGTTCCCGAGGAACAAGATACCGCCTACCTCAAGCTACGGCTAGGACAATTGCAGGACGCGCTACTGAGGAACGCGCGCTATGTTGTCGCCATTCGCATGCATACAGGCAAGATGACGATGGCAGAAGCTACGGCGTTCTTCGAGACAGAGGGTTACCAGACGAAGTCAAACTCGGAGCGCGAGGTGAAGCGCGGCACTGGTGACCCAACGTACTTGATGTACACGTTGGGCAAGTTACAGATTCAGAAACTACGTGAGGATTGGACAAAGCAGCAAAAAGGAACGCCGAAGCCGAGTGAGTTTCACGATTTGTTCATGCGGCAAGGCGTGGCTCCGGTGAAGATAATAAGGCGGGCTCTGTTGGGGAACGACTCACCGACGCTCTAAATCGAATCAGGTGTGCGGGCGAGTAATCCTCAACGAGCTTACAATGCATCTACAGTACTGAGCGAAGGTATAAAAATGAAAGTTCGTAAGGCAGTTTTTCCGGCAGCTGGAATGGGTACGCGGTTTTTACCGGCAACCAAAGTAATGCCGAAGGAGATGTTGCCGGTCGTTGATAAGCCGATCATTCAGTACGGCGTGGAAGAAGCAATTGCCTCGGGATGCGACGAAATCATTATCGTGACCGGGCGCGGTAAGGTCCTCATGGAGGACCATTTCGATATCAGTTTTGAGCTTGAGCACTCCCTCGCTCTACGCAATAAATCGAGTCTTCTGGAGACGGCGCAACAGATTGCCAGAATGGCTCACGTTAGCACGGTCAGGCAGAAAGAGCCGCTGGGATTGGGCCATGCCGTATTGATGGCAAAGCGACTTGTGGGCGATGAACCGTTCGGAGTTATTCTTCCTGACGATCTGGTGGACTCGCCGGAAAGCCCTTGCTTGAAACAGTTGATCGACATTTTTGACGAGAAACATGCGTCGGTGATTGCGACCCAGATTGTAGAAGGCAAAGCGATCTCTGCGTATGGAGTGCTGGACGCGAAGCCTGTACCTGGATTCAATGGGCGACTCTACGAAATTAGCAACATGGTTGAGAAGCCGAAGCTTGAAGAGGCTCCTTCGAATCTCGCAATTATTGGGCGCTACGTGCTTACGCCGCGCATCTTCGAAATGATCGAGACCATTGAGCCAGGGGCGGGCGGAGAGTTGCAGCTGACGGATGCTCTGAAGAAGCTCCTGCAACATGAAAAGATTTATGGCCTCGTGATTGAGGGGAAGCGTCATGATGCGGGAGACAAGCTCGGATTCCTGAAAGCCACGGTAGAGTACGCCTTACAGCGCTCGGATTTAGGTCCGGCTTTCAAAGAGTATCTGCTGGGACTTGATATCGGGAAGGCTTCTGAGGGGCCGGTTTTCTAGATTCCGAATGATTGCGGCAGGATTCGATGCGAGTCCTGCCTCGGCTAAATTCACTGGGCGGCATCCCTCCGCGTCTTTCAGACAATCAAAGCTGAATGGAAATACGAGTTCAATGCGAATGAGCCGAACCGGAAAGGCATCTTAAAACTCTATGATCCAATTGCTCGTGAGATGGATTATCAGTGCGGTTTTGCTATTGGTGGTTTCACGCCTGGTGCCTGGGTTTGAGGTCGACGGTCTGCGTTCTGCAATGATTGCGGCACTTGTGATTGGCTTGGTCAATGCCACTCTCGGTGCATTTCTGAAGATCATTACGCTGCCGCTGACGCTGTTGACCATGGGCATATTTTTGCTGGTGATCAACGCGCTGATGTTGTTATTCGTTTCTAACTTGGTGCGCGGATTCATCGTCCATGGTTTTGTGCCAGCATTTTGGGGCGCGTTGTTACTGGCGCTTCTCGGAATGTTGACCCGATGGCTTACACCGACAGGCGATTAAATCAAGTGGATCGAGTGGACAAGTGCCGGCAGGTCGGGAGCTTGCTGAATCAGCCTGATCCCGGCGATGCCCGTAGATCCCGCAGCGGCGCATAGTGGCGCCCGCGCCGCATCTACGCCGCCTAGGGCAAAGACAGGAAAGCTTCTTCGCGTGTCACCAGCTTCGACACGCAAATCCGGAGTTTGGTCCTTCTGCGCGGCCGAGCGTAACTCCTCCAGTCCAATTCCGCTTTTCACGACATTTACTTTCTCGAAAATTGGCGCGAGCACCGCGAAATCGGCACCATGCGAGTCGGCAAGCCGTACTTCGTGAGCGGAGTGACAGGAGACCGCGATCAGGAACTGTCCGCCGTGTCTCGTGGCGGCCAATGCCCGAGCGTCCGAAGCGGCCACGTCGGAGGATGTCAGGTGGACGCCGTCGGCAGCAACGGCCAGCGCGACGTCCGCGCGGTGATTGATCAGCAACCGCGACGTGCCTTCTTCGCGAATTATGTGCGAGGCTTCGCGCGCGAGTCGCTCAAGTTCACGGATCGGGAGATCCTTTTCCCGGAGCTGAATGTAGTCGACGCCCGCAGAAGCGGCTTTCCGAATCGTCAGGAGTAGCTGAGCTCTGCGCTCCGAGTCGGTGCCTGCGAACTGTGTTCGGTCGGTAATGTAGTAGAGCAGCACAAGAGAACTCTACCTCAGGAGTTGGCAGCAGCACAAAAGCCGTTCGACCCGACCAGCAGGGCCGCACTGGATGAAAGAGCAATTTCTTCGTACACTACCGCTTGGCGGTGCTCCATGGCTGAACCAACATTGAATCCGGCGTTGATCCGCGTCGTGCTCATCGGGCTTGTCTTGGTAATCACCCAGATCGTCCGTGCGGTGAAGACTTCGAAGGCCGCCAAGCCGAATGCACGCCGGACCGAGATCAAAGGCTCCGGGATAGAGTTACTGCGCGAACTGAAGCAGCAGGCTTCCGAACAAGCGCGGGCGCGTCGGGGCGAATTGCCGTTGTAGGAAGGTCAAGTCGTCCAGACTGAGTTGCCGCGCATGAGCGAACAATTACGGCAGCCACCGACGATTGAGCCGGAGTCATCGATGGTTCCTTCGTTGCTGTTGTTGGCGCTGGTGGTGTGTTTGTGTGCGATGGCGTATCGGTACTGGGCCGGGTAGCTGATTCGCGGCGGGCAGGCTTCGCATCCAAATGAGTGTGAGCCTAGGAACCCAAGTTACGTATTTGTTGCTGATTGCGTTACCGATTGCGTGCGTCTCCTGGACCGTCACGCATGAAGAGGTTTTTCGCGAGTTGCGCGAGTACTGCACACGGTGCAGCGTGGAAGGTTCAACTCTGCCTCGGCGAAAGTTCTTCTATATTTTTACCTGCGAGTATTGCTTTAGCCACTATGTGACCGTTGTTTTTCTGCTGATCACGCACTTTCATCTGCTCTTTCCGGACTGGCGCGGAACGCTGATGGCGTTCTTCTCGCTTCCCTATGTCGCCAATCTCTACATGGGACTCTTTGCGCAAACCAAGCTGGAGGCAAAGAAAGATCGCGTTTCAGCAAAGGTGATTCAAGAGGAGTTGGAGATCAAGCAACTGGAAAAAGAGTGCAAAGCAATCGATCGCGAGGAAAGAGAGCGGGAGCAACAGCGAGTCAGGCCCGCAGCGTAGCCGCCTTGTCGGACCGTGCTTCCAATTTGGCGATGGCTCTGTCTTGTAAGCCGCGAAATGTAAGCATGGCGAACGAGCTGCCAACCAAGCACATAAGCATGTCGTTCTGCGTGTCCCACGGGTCGCCTTGGCCACCCAGGAAATTGTCTGCACCCGTGCCGGAAATGACTGCGACAGCATATTCGAAAAGTTCGTAGCAGGCGCTGATACCCATACAAAGCGTGATGGTCAGGAATACGGTCCAACCTCCGCGCCGAACGATTCTCCGCCGAATAAACACTTCTCGAGCGATGAGTGCTGGCACGAAGCCTTGGGCAAAATGTCCGAGCCGGTCGTAATGATTGCGTCCGAGGTGGAACACGTTGCTCACCCAGTCTCCAATGGGCACATGTGCATAGGTGTAGTGTCCGCCGACCATCAGAATGATGGAATGCAGCAAGATGAGTGTGTACGCCAAGGGCGTGAAGCGAAAGCGGTAGCGCGTGGCCACGAGTATGGCCACGCCAATCAGAGCCGGTACAACTTCCAGGAACCAAGTGACTGAATCGTATGCGTGGATCGACGAAACAATCAGCGACGCGGCAAATACCGCGAAGAGTCCTAGCTCATACCGCCATGTAAGCCCGCTCGCGCCAGTGTTTTCCATTAGCGCATTAACATTCCGCCGTTCACGTCGAGTACGTGCCCGGTGATATAGCTGGCCTCGTTGCTAGCTAGAAAACACACAGCATTCGCGATATCGGAATCCGTACCCTGGCGTCCGAGCGGAATCTGTGCGGTGATGGCTTGTTTCTGGTCGTCGGTGAGCACATCGGTCATGGCCGTGGCAATGTATCCGGGAGCCACTGCGTTGACGGTAATGTTGCGGGATGCTACTTCGCGAGCCACTGAAAGTGTAAGTCCGATAAGTCCGGCTTTCGAAGAGGCGTAGTTCGCCTGTCCCGGTCCGCCCACCTGCCCCACGATCGAGGTGATGTTGATGATGCGTCCCCATCGCTGTTTCATCATTCCGCCGATAACGGCCTGAGTTAGCAGGAAAGGCGCACTTAGATTGGTGTTCAGCACGTCATCCCAGTCGGAGCGCTTCATACGCATAAGCAGGGTGTCATGGGTAATACCGGCGTTGTTTACAAGGATGTCGACCTTGCCAAGCTGGGCAGAAATCTCCTTCACCGTCGACTTGATAGCTCCTTCGGAAGCCACATCGAGGCGGAATGCGACGGCTTTGCCGCCTTCAGCTTCAATCTCGGTTACTACTGCTTTCAGCTTTTCTTCATTACGTGCAGCCAGTGCCAATGTTGCGCCAGCTTTGGCCAGCGCCAGTGCGCAGGCGCGACCGATTCCTTGGGATGCTCCGGTGACGAGCGCCACATGTCCCTGTAAGGACTCCATTTATCACCTCAATATTGTGCAATTGGAACTTAGCGGATTATAGCTGACCAGACTAGCGGAGATGTCCCGTGACCTGTACTTCCGCCGACACTTCGGACGGCGCGCCCGCCGCGATAGTGGGTGCAAACAGCATTCGGAGGAATGGAGCTGGCAGCAAAGTGGTGACAGCCGTCATGACGATAACCAGCGCGTAGGCACGCTGCGAGATCATGTTCATCTGCAAGCCGATGAGCGCGACGATCAGCGCGACTTCTCCACGCGGAGTCATTCCGACTCCCACCTGCAGCATGCTGCGCCAGCCCTCGCGATAAAGAGGAAGGCCGCAACCAACAATCTTTGAAACTACGGCTAGTGCAGAAAGAGCCAGCGCCACCAACACAACCGAACGGGAGAACACCGATAGGTCCAGTCGCGACCCCATTGTGAAGAAGAAAAATGGAGACAGGAACTGATTGATCGCCTGCGCTCGGGGTTCCAGATTCCAGCGTGGCGAATAGTCCGCAAACGCCAAGCCAGCAAAGAAGGCGCCGATAATTGCGGCCATTCCGATCCGTGTGGCCGCTACCGAAAGTCCCAGGCAAAGCGCTAAGGCGAGTACCAGCGGAGCGTCCTGAGTTTGCATTCGTTGTATCCCGGGCTCAAGGCGATCCACTACTCGCGGCGCTACGAAAATCATAAATACGGCGAATCCAACGGCTTCGAAAGTGACCAATCCAAGATGAAGCCACTGCACTCCGCCCGTAGTTACCGTACTGACTAGCACACCGAGCAACAACATGCCAAGTATGTCGTCGAAAACCGCAGCTCCCAGGATAATTTGCGCCGTGCGAGATTTCTGCACGTTCATGTCACGCAACACCCTTGCCGTAATTCCAACGCTGGTAGCCACCATGGCGGCGGCAACGAAAACAGCCTCATGGGTTGGTTCACTGTGCCACTTCAGGAAGAGAAAGCCCATCAGAAATGGCAGCACGATTCCTGCTACTGCTACTCGCAGGCTAAGTCGTCCAACCTTGATCAGGTCGCTGGGTGATGTTTCTAATCCGACAGTGAAGAGCAGAAATACAGCGCCGACTTCGGCAATCGAGTAGATAGTATCGCCCGGAAGCACAAAGCGCGTGGCGTAAGGTCCAAGCACAACGCCAGCGAGAATCTCGCCCAGTACTGCAGGTAGGTGAAGTCGTTCGAATAACTCACCAAACACCTTCGCCCAGACGAAGATGGTAAACATTTGCAGCAAAAGTGAATCGGTCCCATGGGGCATCTGTCAGTTCGTCCGGGTGGTACGGCCTACGCTTCGGCGCATCGACTCATTCTGCGTTATAGCGAGCAAAATCGAAGTCTGCAGCTATTATTCACCTATTTACTGCAACAAGCTGTTGAGTATTTGGATGCAGTTCGGAGCGATCGCAGAATCGCGGGTCTATGCCGTAATTGAGCGATTTGGCCTTATATTTAGCCACAGTAAGTTAGTCCACTGCTCTCGATTTTTCAACATTCATCTCTGGATTCGTGCGATCTTAGCGGCGTCCGATAATTTATCCCCCACTTGTACAAAATCATGAAGAAAAGACTTGTCTATACTCTGCAATCCACTCTCGGGATCGCTGTCAGCGCGCTTTGCGCGATCGCCGTCGCACTCATTTTCTCTCGAACACACTGGAAAATGGCGGCTCCGTTCCTGTTTGCAGCAGTGCTGGTTTTGCTTGCCGGTCGCTTCGGAGCAATGGTGAGCGTAGTTGGTTCGCTGTTGGGAGCTCTCATTTTCGCAACTCTGCTCTTTTCTCCGATACATTCCCTGCATGTTGAGAATGAATCGGAGCGAGCTACTCTGGCCTGGATGATTCTGCTCTCCGTCTCGGCGTCTTACCTGCTGTTTCCATCGCGAACGGATGGGCACGGTCTCTAAATGCTGACGTTTTCCGGTGCCCACGCCAGCATTTTGAGAGAGCGCGAGAAGTGAGAAATGTCTGGTGCCGTGGGTAGCGCGAGTCCGAGCGGGTCTGCCAAGCTGTTTGCGCGAACTTCTACCCTAGCTCGCTGCAAAGGCCACGGTTGGTGATGCACTTCTGAGCGGTAATACTTGCCGCGATTCCACGAGTAGACACAGTAGCGCTCCGTCAAGAACTCATCCAGGCTGCCGCGATGGGAACGCTGAGGCTCGCCTTCGGGAGAGTAGAGCACGTCGAGCCTCGCCGGGCCATTGCCCGAGGCCGGACCGTGAAGACGGGTGGAGCGAAAATGAATCGGCGTTTCTTTTGAATGGTCTGTCTGTCCCGAGGTTCCGCTGATCTGGATCGACGAGTGCCAGAACTTCATTCGGAAGAAGACGCGCGCGAACCATACGGCTGAGAGATTCGCAGCGTCCACACTGAAATAAAACAGTCCCGGCTTGCCGCCCATCGTTACATACGTACGCAGGCGCACTTGCGGGAAAAACGAGAAGCCGGGCAGAGGTGGAATTCCGCTTGGCCGCGCTTGGCTCGTGGTGAATGGAGAAACGGTAAGCCAGGCGACGCCGTCGTACAGATCCAAGGTGAGCGCATCCGGTACCAGTCGCCTCAAAGTTCGCGGCTCGATTGCGTAATGAGCAAACAAAAGATTGTTCCAACTCTGAGAAAACAGCCACTGAGTATGGGGAGGCAGCCACGGTCGATGCCCGACGGAGTAGAGCAAGCTTCCCGCCGTGACGAATTTGGTTTGAAAATCGGACTCCACGCGACCACCCCGGTATAAAAAGCGTAGCCCAATTCAGTGCTGTCCTGCACAGGAATTCATCAAAAGCAGTCGATTTGCACCTGACGTCAGAATTTTCTGGCCCTCAGTGCCGAGTGGGCAAGCTCATTTGTGAGTTGGCAATCGGGTATGCTTTGCGTAAGAATCAAGCGCATGACCGTTCCAGCTTCCGCCTCTGCTTCCACCCCCGAGCCCGCTTCTGCCGAAACGCAGGTCTATTGCATACACGGCGCAGACCCGGAGGTGCTGGCCTATGCAATGGCCAAGTATTCCCGTTCCTCGCTTTCGCTTAAACAGTCTTTGTCTGAGCTGAACGAGCAGAAGGCAGAGAAGTTTCTCAGCACCTTCTACTTTCAATACGGGCATCGCTCAATTGCCGACCTCGCACACGTTGCCATGGCGTTGGAGCGGCTTTCGCTGCTGGCGGCGACATTGGTAGTGGACGAAACCCGCTGGGACGGGCAGGAGCGATCAACACGCTATCAGGACTTCAAGAAGAGTGGGCACTACACGCCGGAATTCAGCGATGCCGCAGACCGGCTCCTCTTTTCGAAAACGATAGAGTTTCTGATGTCCGAGTACCAGAAATTCAGCGAATTGAATTTTCAGTACTTGGTTTCGAAGACTCCCAAGCCGCAGGAAATGACGCAGGAAGCCTACGAGCGCACGCTGCGCGCCCGTGCTTTCGACATCTCGCGCTATTTGCTGCCACTGGCGACCAATACCTCTCTGGGACAGATTGTGAACGCACGCACTCTGGAGACGCAGGTTTCGCGGCTACTGGGCAGTCCGTATGCAGAAGTTCGCACATTGGCGGAAAGCATGAAAGCTGCTGCCCGCGGAGCTGCGTGGGATGTGAATACCGAAAAGCGCCGGTCCTTGGTCGAGGCTATCTCGAACGAAAATGAAGGCTTAGGAGCTCAAGTTGGCGCGGAACTTCTGCGTGAGGTGAGAGTCTCTCCCACTCTGGTCAAATACGCGGAACCTAGCGAGTATCAGCTGACTTCTGCAAAGGAACTGGCGCAGGCAGAGGCTGAGTTGATGAAAGGGCAGAGCATCGCTCCGGCTCCGGAAGTCGATCTGCTTGACGACGATCCACTGGAGATCGAAATCGCAACGACGCTGCTCTACGAACAATCGCGCCACTCCTACCGCCAACTGCGAGAGGCAGTGCTAGGCCTGAGTCAAGCGCGACAGGAAGAAATTATCGACCTCGGGATGCGTCATCGCGGAGGCCACGACGAATTGCTTCGAGCCTACTGCGCCGGGCAAAAATTCCGCTTTGACATCCTGATGGACATTGGGGCCTATCGCGATTTGCATCGGCATCGCCGTTGTGTGCAGATTCATCAGGAGTACTGCTTCGATCACGGCTTTGATACTCCGCGTGAGATCCAGGACGCTGGCCATGCCGAACTCTATGCTGAAACGATGCAGCGGGTTGGCGAAGCAGGGCAAAAGCTAGCAAAGGCTCTCGCTGCCCGAGGAGAGGCTCCTCAGCCCGCGCAATACCTGATTCCACTTGCTTACCGAAAACGTACGCTTTTCAAGATGGACTTCGCCGAGGTCGTTTACATCAGTGAACTGCGTACCGGAGTTGGCGGGCACTGGAGCTATCGGAGTGTGGCTTACCAAATGTATGAGCGCCTCGCCGAACGCCATCCGGCATTGGCTAAGTACTTCCGCGTCACAGACATAAAGCAGCCGGTGGATTTGCTCCAAAGGTAAGCCGGGAGGTCGGGGGAGTGATACTTGGAGATGCGACATAGCTGGAAGCAATGTTTTCGGCGGGAATTTGCTTGCTTCTTCTCCTTTTCTTCCCCTGCGCGTTCTCCCGTGCTATGCTCTCGGCAGCCGCCACCATAATTGTTAAACTAGGCGTAAGCAGCACTTGTACGCAGTTCCCGCGGCTTCGGGGCGGAGCGTTTTCCGTATCTCAAAATTATCGCAGCCAGGCGCCGCCCGACGCGGCATGGCAAGGAGTGCTTCATGGCCGAAGATCGGTCCCGCGCAATTGACCTTGCGCTCTCGCAGATTGAAAAGCAGTTTGGCAAGGGTTCCATCATGCGCTTGGGAGCCAAAGGGCCCATCGTTCCCATCGCGGTGATCTCCACCGGCAGCATCTCCTTTGACGCAGCTCTGGGCGTTGGCGGAGTGCCTCGCGGCCGTGTAATTGAGGTCTTCGGACCGGAATCCTCGGGCAAAACCACAATTACTTTGCAGATTATTGCCGAAGCTCAGAAGGCTGGCGGCATGGCGGCATTTGTGGATGCCGAGCACGCCCTCGACCCGGCTTATGCCAAGCGTCTTGGCGTAGATGTGGACAATCTGCTGGTTTCTCAGCCCGACTATGGCGAACAGGCCCTCGAAATCACCGAAGCCCTGGTTCGCTCTGGCGCGATTGACGTGCTGGTGGTCGATTCCGTTGCAGCCCTGGTTCCGAAAGCCGAGTTGGATGGCGAGATGGGCGACAGCCACATGGGTTTGCAGGCGAGACTGATGTCTCAAGCACTCCGCAAACTCACCGGAACGGTTAGCAAATCGCGCACTTGTCTGATCTTCATCAACCAGATCCGCGAAAAGATCGGCGTGATGTTCGGCAATCCGGAAACCACCACCGGCGGACGCGCCTTGAAGTTCTATTCCTCCGTACGCATCGACATTCGACGCATTGCGGCCATCAAGGACGGCGATCAGGTTGTAGGCTCACGCACGAAGATCAAGATCGTCAAAAACAAGACCGCCGCTCCGTTCCGCGAAGCCGAGTTCGACATCATGTACGGCGAAGGCATTTCGCGCGAAGGCGACATGCTCGATCAGGCAGTGGAGCGCAATATTGTAGAAAAATCGGGAGCATGGTACAGCTTCGATGGCGAACGCATCGGCCAGGGTCGCGAGAATACGAAGAACTTCCTGAAAGAAAACAAAGACATGGCGGCCAGAATCGAATTGGCGGTCCGCAAGGCTCTGGGGCTGGACAAAGCAGCTGCCGAAGCTCCTGCCGATCCACAGCCGGTTTCTCCGAAGGAAGTGGCAGCGGCCAAGGCAGCTGTGCCCAAAAAGTAAGGAAGTAGTTCTAAAGTCAAGAGGGGCGGAGAGTTCCGCCCCTTCTCTAATTTCCGCCCAAATCGCAGGGGAAATAGACGTCGTTGATTGCTTAGGCGGTGGCTTGCTCCGGACTTGTCTCCACCAATAATGGTCTCAGATTGGTACTGCTGCCCCGATATAAGAACTGATCGAGGTGCGCAATCTGCAGCATCTGCATAATGAGCGGGCTAGCGTGAGTGATCCGTACCTCTTTGCCCTTGTCTACGGCGACACCAAGTACTGCGGCCAGACTTCCCAAGCCACCGCAGTCCAGCATCGCTACTTCCGCAAGATTGATAGTCAGCTTGTCGAAGCCGCCCATCAGCAACATTGCATTCCGGCGGAAGGCTTCCGCTTCTTTGCCGCCTACCAGCTTTCCTCGGCAGGCCATGGTGACGCGCTCGCGTCCCGTACGAACTTCCAGGATCAAATCCATATACGTTCCTTCAGTTCAATTCTTAATTCATCTCTATCGAATTTCACCCTACAGAACGCGGGTTGCAGATGAATGAATATCAATTAAACAATCCATGAAGGAACGCTCCCGGAATGGGCCAGACAGGCCGGCCCTGAGCTAGTGCCGTGCCACAACTTCATTTGCGGTTTCTGGAGAAGCTTCAGTTAGACCACGACGATGCCAATGGCTCCAGAGAATGCGAACAGCGGCCAAAATGGGAACAGCAAAGTAGATACCGGCTACTCCCGCGATTTCTCCACCGGCCAACACTCCAAAGATGGCTACCAGCGGGTGTACTTCGACTCTTCCACCAAGGATTCGTGGGGAGATGACATAGTCCTGCAATCCGCGCCACACCAGCAAAAACGCCACCACCATAACCATGTGCCCAAAGTTCAAACCGAAGCAGATGGCGAGAATCAGAACTCCTGCTACCATCGGGCCAACAAACGGGATGAACTCCAGCAACCCGCCTAAGGTCCCCAGCACCAAGGAATACGGCACTTTCATCAGCGAGAGCACCAAGATATACACGGCACCGGAAATTGCCGCCAAATAGAGCTGTGCGCGGACAAAGTGCGACAGCATCTCGTCAAGGTCGTTCATGATGTCGCTCAACAGTTGGCGGCTACTCTGGTTTTCCAGCAATCCCTCGATGTTGCGTGCAAAGCCGCTCTTCTCTTTCAGAAAAAAAATGGCGAGGATTGGAATCAGCACCAGCCAGAGCGCGTTTCCTGCGATTCCAGTGACCTTGCTGCTTTGGGCGCGAATCGTGGAAAGCACTTCTTCGCGATGTCCCACGATTAGCTGCTGCGCACGGGCCTGCGTTGCCTCACTCCAACCACGCGCCTTGCCCACCTGGAATGCAATGCTTCCGCTGGCAACTCTGTTGTAAAGCTCAGGCGCAGAGTCTGAGAGGTGTCGACCTTCTTCAACCACTCGCGGGCCTTCGGCCAAACCGACTGTGAGAACCGCGCCCACAATAGCAACATAGGTTATGGCGATGGCAACTCCGCGGCCGCAACGCGTCCACTTCTGCAGGAGCACAATCAACGGCTCCAACAGATAGGCGAATAGCATTGCAAACAGGAAGGCCAAGAGTGGCTTGCGTGCCAGCCACACAAAGGCAAGCAGAGACGCCGTGGCCAGAGTGGTAAACAGAATGCGAAGCGTGTTCCGGTCGAGAAGGCTCATGTAATGTATGCCTTAGAGAGTCGCCCCATTGTAGAGCAAAGGCCGGCTCTGCGGCTCTAGCTCGCTCCCGGAACGAACCAAAGGGGTGTGTAACACTGTGATGCACCGCGCTGTTCAGGTGGCTCCCCTCTTGCGAGGGCCAATCTGCGCTTTCGGAACCGCTAGAATCGTATAGAAAAGCGTTTGGCGGGTTGATTAGCCTCACGGGCGGGGCATAATATTGGAAGCGCCCGCGATACGACGAGGAACATTGAAGCAAGTCATTGCTATCTACCCCGGAACTTTCGATCCGCCGACGAACGGCCACCTCGACCTGATTCAGCGCGGGGCCAAGATTTTTGATGAACTGGTAGTAGCTATACTGCGGAACTCGGAGAAAACACCGCTGTTCAGTGTGGAGGAGCGGCTAGATATGCTCCGCGAGTGTACTGCACAGTGGGAAAATGTTCGCGTGGAGTCCTTTGACGGGCTGCTGGTGGATTACGCCCAGAGTCGCGGGGCTAAGGCCGTCCTGCGTGGAATCCGCGCCGTCAGCGACTACGAGTATGAACTCCAGATGGCTTGGATGAATCGCAAACTCGATGCCAGTCTGGAAACAGTTTTCATGATGCCCGCCGGAGCGTATTCCTATCTGAGTTCGCGCCTGGTGCGTGAAATTGCCTCGCTCGGTGGGGCACTCGGAGACCTGATTCCGGTCTCGGTGGAGAATCGTCTTCGCGCGCGTTTAGGAGTTGCGCTGCAGTCTCACAAA
>Ga0224527_1000501_pt1 | contig 25452 bp, 18 predicted proteins | sample CBST0metaG_FD_179882 | JGI IMG/M metagenome (GOLD analysis project Ga0224527, IMG submission 179882) | Peat soil microbial communities from Stordalen Mire, Sweden - C.B.S.T0 | ecosystem: Environmental > Terrestrial > Soil > Wetlands > Peat | place: Sweden: Norrbotten County, Stordalen Mire... | reverse complement strand
ATTATCAGCGATGTACCACCATCTGGCCATTCTCGATGTTTTCGTAGGTCAACGCGAATAGGATGATGACAAATGTGCCGTAAAAATATGTGATCGCATACGCAATAATCATTAGTGAGTGTGTTTTGAGATTTTCCTTAGAGTAGTTTTTAATGCTGTATTAATGGAAATTAATATCAAAACTGAAAAAACAAAAAGTCTTTTTCTTTGTCAATTTTATAGCAACTGACCAAAACTCAGCCTTTTCTTATTGTGTGGTGAATAGATGTTCAAACCTAACGTAAGTGAATGCTAAAGCTAACTCGTCCTTCGACCATATGATAATATAGCGAGCTGGCCGCCAGCAAAAAACTAAGTGTTACTTTTTTGGTCACCTATGTTCATTGCCTTCAGCCTTGCCATTGTCATCGATGTGTTAAGCCCTCTGATAGCGTTAGTCAGGGGCGGTAGCGTGGATTGGAACCGTCAGTCTGGCTTTGCTTATAAGTCATACACGCAATGTGGTTTTATCTGAACCGCTATGCATGCGCTCGCAATGATCGGTTAAGGTTAATCTTTGTCTCAATTAATGAAACTTAAGCCATTTGATGCAAATTTTTTGTTACAGAATCAATAAATTTATATTAAATGAATAAGATGGATTGATATTAAATGAAAATTTTAGTCACTGGCGGAGCCGGATTTATCGGTTCGGCTGTTGTACGACATATCATCAGGGAAACTCAAGATCAGGTTTTGGTGGTTGACTGCCTTACCTATGCCGGAAATCTGGAGTCTCTGACTGAAATCAGCCAAAGCGACCGTTATCAATTTGAACAGTTGAATATTTGTGATCGTGCCGGTTTGGATCGGGTTTTTGCGTTATATCAACCAGATGCAATCATGCATCTGGCGGCGGAAAGCCATGTCGATCGCTCAATTGACGGCCCGGCGGCATTCATCGAAACCAATATTGTGGGTACCTATACATTGCTGGAAGCTGCCCGGCACTATTGGTTAACCCTGGATGAGCAAAGAAAATCAGCATTTCGGTTTCACCATATTTCAACTGATGAAGTCTATGGCGATTTGCATAACAACACGGATTTATTCACTGAAAAAACGCCTTATGCGCCTAGCAGCCCTTATTCAGCGTCCAAAGCGTCCAGTGACCATCTTGTCCGCGCCTGGCATAGAACCTATGGTTTGCCCACGCTGATTACTAATTGTTCAAACAACTATGGGCCATACCATTTTCCAGAGAAGCTGATCCCGCTGATTATCTTGAATGCCATGGCGGGAAAACCTTTGCCGGTTTATGGCAACGGAGCGCAAATTCGTGATTGGCTGTACGTCGAAGATCATGCCCGGGCGCTTTACACTGTTGTCACTACGGGTGTTGTGGGTGAAACCTACAATATCGGCGGCCATAACGAACGCAAAAACATCGATGTCGTAAAAACCATTTGCCAGCTTTTGGAAGAACTCGTTCCGGTTAAACCCGCTGGTGTAAATCATTATGAAGATTTGATCAACTATGTCACCGATCGTCCAGGACATGACCTGCGCTACGCCATTGATGGCGCCAAGATCATGCGGGAGTTGCACTGGAAGCCGCGTGAGACATTTGAAAGCGGGATCCGCAAAACCGTTGAGTGGTATTTGAATAATCCAATCTGGTGGCAACGTGTACTGGATGGGTCCTATTGCGGCGAACGTCTTGGATTGACTCAATAAGCTAGGAATCGGCAACAATTATGAAAGGCATAGTATTAGCTGGCGGAACAGGTACGCGTCTCTATCCCATCACCCGAGGCGTGTCGAAACAATTACTACCCCTCTATGACAAACCGATGATTTATTATCCCATCTCGGTGCTTATGCTGGCGGGAATTCGCGATATTCTGATCATTTCCACACCGGAGGATATGCCCTCCTTCAAGCGTTTACTTGGCGATGGCAGCCGGTTCGGTCTGCATTTCAGTTATGAAATCCAGCCCAGTCCCGATGGGCTCGCTCAAGCATTTATCATTGGCGAAGAATTTATCAATGGTGAGCGCTGTGCGCTGGTGCTTGGCGATAATGTTTATTTCGGTCAGAGCTTTGGCGCCAAGCTGGAGCATGTCGCGGCACGGACCTCGGGCGCGACGGTATTTGGTTATCATGTGGTCGATCCCGAACGGTTCGGCGTGGTGGAATTTGATGACCAAATGCGGGTTTTGTCTTTGGAAGAGAAGCCCCTGAAGCCGCGGTCCGAGTGGGCCGTGACGGGACTTTATTTCTATGATGAACAGGTGGTTGAGTTGGCCAAACAGGTCAAGCCTTCCGCACGCGGCGAATTGGAAATCACCTCGCTGAATGAACTTTATCTGCAACGCGGTCAATTGAATGTTGAGCTGCTGGGCCGGGGTTTTGCCTGGTTGGATACGGGCACTCATGAAAGTCTGATTGAAGCTTCTCTATTTATCCATACTATTGAAAAACGGCAGGGATTCAAAGTTGCTTGCCTGGAAGAAATTGCTTTCAGGAAAGGTTGGCTGACTAAGCAACAGCTTTTGGATGAAGCGAAAGAAATGAGTAAAACCGAGTATGGTCAATATATGATTCAAATTGCCGGGGAAAAATTAAATGAAAGTTATTAACACTCGAATTGACGGTGTTAAAATTATCGAACCTAAAGTATTCGGTGATTCCCGTGGTTTCTTCTTGGAAACATTTGAAAAACAACGTTACCAATCTCTGTTAGACATTAATTTTGATTTTGTTCAGGATAATTACTCGCGTTCTACCAAAAATGTATTACGCGGCCTGCATTTTCAGAAGATAAATCCGCAAGGAAAATTGGTGCGAGTGGTCCGTGGCGAGGTGTTTGATGTTGCGGTAGATATCCGAAAAGATTCGCCAACCTATGGGCAATGGGAAGGCGTTATATTGTCGGAAGAAAATAAAAAACAATTCTGGATCCCGCCAGGTTTGGCTCATGGTTTTGCGGTATTGACCGATATTGCGGATTTTGAATATAAATGTACCGATTATTATAATCCACAGCACGAAGCCTGCCTGTTATGGAATGATCCTGCGGTAGCCATACAATGGCCGATCAGCCAGCCGCAACTCTCCGAAAAAGACAAACTGGGTAAGCTCCTGAAGGATTTATAATAATGAAAGTGTTACTGACAGGTTCCCATGGCCAGCTTGGCCGCTGTTTGCTTGATCGTATGCCTGATGATTGGCAAATACTGGCGGCTGATATTGACTCACTGGATATCACCGATGAAAATCAGGTGGGGAAGGTAGTAAACGAATTTAACCCTGACGTGATTATTAATGCCGCAGCTTATACTGCTGTGGATAAAGCTGAAAGCGATGAAGCTCTTGCGCGGCTCATCAATGTCCGTGGTCCGGAGAATTTGGCTAAAGCCGCGAAGGATATCCACGCCAGGTTTGTCCATGTGTCTACGGATTATGTTTTTGATGGCACATCTTCAACGCCCTATGTTGAAACTGACAAAACACATCCCTTGGGGGTTTACGGTGCAACTAAACTTGACGGAGAGCTCGCCGTCTTGCAGGTTAATCCCGAATCTCTGATTATCCGTACGTCGTGGGTATTCAGCGAGTATGGCAATAATTTTGTAAAGACCATGTTAAGGCTAGCGCGCGAAAAAGACCGTCTTAATATTGTCGATGATCAGCGCGGTTGTCCTACTTATGCTGGTGATATTGCACAAACGATTATAACGTTAAGCGGCGTGAAAGAAGCTATCGGCGTTTATCATTTTTGCGGTGATAAAGAGGTATCTTGGAAAGAATTTACCGACCATATTGTCGCGATGGCCAAGTCGCTGCGTCTTATCAGCAAGATACCCATCATAAGCGGCATCAGTACCGACCAATACCCAACTGCCTCGCAACGTCCCAAATATTCAACGCTTTGTTGCCGGAAAATAGCGCATTTTGGCATTAAGCCATCGGACTGGGGAGCGGTTTTGGGCGACTGTTTATCAAAAATAATATTATGATCAATAGGATAAGCGGAGTGGCGTCTGCGTGCCATCCGTTTATCAACCGTACGGAATTGAGCAAAGAGCTTTTTAATGAACCCCCATACAGATAAACCGACTTCACTTGTCTCACTTTTAACGACATCGTGGTGTAATCGACAGCTGATTTTTCAGATGACTAAACGGGATATTATTGGCCGCTATCGAGGATCCTTCATGGGCATCCTCTGGTCTGTGATAAACCCGATTTTCATGCTGGCAGTTTATACCCTGGTATTTTCCGTAGTTTTTAAGGCGCGCTGGGGAACCGCTGGCGCGGCTGGGACTGAATCCAAGACTGATTTTGCCGTCATTCTTTTTGTTGGATTGATTGTGCATACGTTGTTTGCTGAAACATTGACGCGTGCGCCCACCCTAGTACTCGCGAATGTCAATTATGTCAAAAAGGTAATTTTTCCACTAGAAATTTTATCGATAGTTTCCTTGGGTGGTGTGCTATTTCATAGCATAATTAGCATGTTAGTTTTGATTACGGCATTTTTTGTATTTAACGGCTATTTACAATGGACGTTGATTTTTGCGCCACTGGTGGTGCTGCCGTTGGTTTTACTCACGTTGGGGTTAAGTTGGTTTCTGGCCTCGTTAGGCGTGTTCGTGCGTGATGTTGGACAAACCATCACTATTCTTATGACTATAGCCATGTTTCTTTCACCGGTATTTTATCCTATATCATCCTTACCGGCGAATATTCGCCCATTGATTTTGCTTAATCCATTGACTTTTATTATTGAGCAAGCCCGAGCAGTAGTTATTTGGGGAAAATTTCCTGATTTTGTCGGTCTTGGGTGGTACACATTAGTTGCTTTGGCAGTAATGTGGTTAGGCTATGCCTGGTTCCAAAAAACACGAAAGGGTTTTGCTGATGTCCTCTAACGATATGGCGATAAAGATCGATAATATCAGTAAATGTTATCAGGTCTACGAAAATCCGACTCGCCGCCTTAAACAATTTATCGTGCCGCGGCTAGACCACTATTTTGGCAAGCCGTCTCGTATTTACCACGAGGACTTTTGGGCCCTTAGAGATGTATCGTTTGAATTACCACGTGGTCAGACCATGGGTATCGTCGGCAGGAATGGCTCGGGTAAATCCACCTTACTACAAATTATTGCAGGTACGTTATCTCCCACTGGTGGAAACGTATTAGTCAATGGTCGTGTTGCGGCTTTGCTGGAATTGGGCGCCGGGTTTAATAGTGATTTCTCCGGTCGTGAAAATGTCTATCTGAATGCGTCGCTGTTGGGACTTAGTCGAGAAGAAACCGACAATAAGCTCGATGATATCCTGTCTTTTGCTGATATTGGTCGATTTATCGACTCCCCGGTACGTTCATATTCAAGCGGTATGTTAGTGCGTCTGGCCTTTGCTGTACAAGCTCAAATCGATCCGGAAATTCTGATTGTAGATGAGGCATTGGCGGTGGGAGATGCGAAATTTCAGGCGAAATGTTTCGCACGCTTGAAAAAGCTAAAACAAAACGGTACTTCAATCTTGTTTGTTTCCCATGCTACTGAACAGATTGTTACCCACTGCGATAAGGCATTATTACTTGATGGCGGTGAAATGAAAGACATTGGCCTCCCTCGAGATATAGTTAATCATTACCTGGATTTGCTTTTCGGTAAGGAAAAAATTCAGAATAACGAACGACAATCGATGGTTGACCAAATAGATTTAGCCGTAGAGGGAGAGGAAAGTCGCTCGGCCCGTGAAATACAATCAGACGCGGCTCACTCTGGCTCATTCGGCCTCGCCAAACAATTGAATGGGTCCTATGCCGAGCGGCCAAATTATAATCCATCAGAATATCGCTGGGGTGATGGTGCGGCAGAGTTTTTGGATTATCATTTGCAACAAGGCGCGGTGAGTTACCCCAGCAGTTTGACACCCCACGAAGCGATCATACTTTCTTTTCGGGTGCGATTTCATGCTGCCGTGGTGCGTCCGATTTTTGGGTTCGCCGTTAAAACCAAAGAAGGGGTGACTATTTACAATACTAATTCTGAATGGCAATCAGTCGGATTAGTGGATGTGGCTCAACCCGATCAAGAAATAATAGTTTCGGTAACCATGCCGGTATTACTTTTTGAAGGCGACTATTTTATCTCGGTAGGAATAGCAAGTAGTTCTCTAGAGGGTGAAGTTACTCCTCATGACCGTCGTTATGATTCAATCCACCTTTCAGTTGGAGTGGTAACTTCTTTTACCGGCTTGGTAGATCTAAATGCGAGTATAAAATTTGAAACCGAGTGATATTCAATCAATCCTATCGTCTAATCACTTTGTCCTTGATAAGACGAGTGCTGTTTGGCGGCATGAAACGCTAACTGAATTTCCTTATAGCGACGGTGACGAAGCAGAGAATTACGTTCTAGAAGCGTTAAAAAGCTCTCCGGATGTCAGTATTCACTCTGCGGATTTGGCCTTGAAAATGAAAGATTGGCCATCGATTTATCACCTTAGCCCTCGTCGCGCGAATTTGTTGCGTCCGTTTGGCGATTGGTTTAAAGACAAACGGATTTTGGAAATTGGCTGTGGTTGCGGTGCTATTTCACGGTTTTTGGGAGAGAGCGGCGCGCAGGTGGTATCAGTGGAAGGCAGTTTCCGTCGTGCGGGAATTGCTCGCGAACGATGCCGTGATTTAACCAATGTCGAAGTGATTTGTTCGCCAAGTGATCAAATCCCTGATCTTGGGAAATTTGATGCAGTAATGCTTATCGGCGTGTTGGAGTATGCACGTGTCTTCTTGGGAAGTGATGGGCAACAATTGCTATTGAAGGCTTGCCAATCGCGTCTTGAACTTCATGGAAGATTGTTTGTAGCGATTGAGAATAAACTCGGCATCAAATATTTCGCGGGCGCTAACGAAGATCATGTTAACCTCCCCATGTATGGTATCAATAATTCTTACAACGAACAGGGGGTGGTAACATACGGCCGCCTAGAGCTTCGGGGAGTTTTGGCTGACGCCGGATTCAATTATAGCGAAAATTATCTGCCTTTACCTGATTATAAATTACCAGTATCGGTGATTACCCCTGACGGTTGGCAGAACCATGCACATGATTTAGCTCAGCTGGCGTTGGAAAGTGCTCATAAAGATCAGCAAGCCATTGCTGAAAATACTTTTTCCTTGGAACAGGGCATTTTAAATATTTGGAATAACGGTCTAGGCGCCGATTTGGCTAATTCTTTTTTGGTCGTTGCCACGCAGCAGCCTTTACCCTCTTTAACGTCTGGTATTGCGGCATTTCATTATTCCGATAGCCGTCTACCTAAGTACCGTAAGTCGAGCATATTTGTTATAAACCCCGATGGTCATCTTTCCGTTCAGGCAAAAAGCGATGTTCACGGTGATACTTCTATCGTCACACCTCATCATGTAACAGTCGAAGATCATTTTTACCAAGGTAAAACATTGTGGCTGGATTTAGTTCATATTGTCAATCGTCCCGATTGGCGTCTGTCGGAAGTGGGTGATTGGGCTAGGGGTTGGATAAACCATTTACTTTTACGTGCAGGACTACCGATCTGTTATGATCGCAATGTCTTTCTGCCAGATGGTTACCAGGATGCACTGCCGTTTAATATTATTCGGCAAAAAAATGGCGAGTTAACCTTTTTTGATCAGGAATGGGAATCGCAAGAAGCGATCTCTGTAGAATATATTGGGTTTCGCGGTATATTGCACTCACTTTTGCGCTTAAGTTCAGTCTCCTATACGCAATATTATGATCAGACTAAATTAGCGGCCATTGCACTAGATGTTCTCCAAAACATCGGGTTTCTCGTGAATAAAGACGACCTGACAATTTTTCTTTCTCATGAGGCACGCTTTTTAGCTTTGATACAGCAGACAGATGAGCGAGAGCTTTATAATTCTCTAAAAGATCTGAAAATGATCGTACGTGCCCCGTCGGTAGAATTTTTACGCATCAAGGCCAATGAGTTGTGGGTAAAAAACTTGGCTCTGCTAAATAGAAATATTGTTAAAGGGAAAGGATTAGAGCAGCTAAAAATGGAACTGGATGTAATGGAATCAAAAGAAGCCAGTCTTAATAGGCAAATAGCAAATATAACGGCCAGTGAGGCCAAAGAAAATGAATTGGTCATGTTTCAGCAGAAACAGTTGCTCGAGCAAGAACAATTGGTGCAGCAACAAGAGCAGTTGCTGCATCAACAAAAGCGGCTGATGCAGCGACAAGAGCAGTTAATACAACAAAAAGAGCAGCAGCTACAAGACAATTTTTCTTCAATAAATTCTTATCAAAAGCAGCTGACTCAGTTAGAGCAACAGATCACCAACTACGAGTCGCATATCGCATTACAAGATAAAAAAGTCGATGAGATTCTTAACTCTTCTAGCTGGCGAATTTCCGCACCTATACGTTTGATCGGGAGAAAAACACCGGTCATCATACGTCGAACTTGCCGAAGCGTAATTAGAAAATTGTTCATCGGCGGACGGGCGTTCAAATCCAAAATAAACAGATCACGGCATGGTGATCGTGTCACGGTAACTGCGCCAAGCAGTAATTCACTCAAATACAGAGCGCGTAGGATAGCAAGGTATGCTTATTCCCTCGCACCGGAACGTTATAAAGGGCATTTACTGAAGTTTGCAATGCGGGTAAGACCGGGATGGTTTTTACATCATCCCTCTTATCGGCCAGTAGTACCGGCGAGTGATATTCCTTTAATGTCATCGGAGATCGCATCACCGGCAAGGCAGAGTTACATAAACCGCGCCACAGATGGTCACTATCATTACGCCGATAGTCCTGATGAATATACTTACATTGCCACAGAAAAACCTTATTACTTTGATGAAATTGTTGATAACTTTTCAATACATCCTACATTTTCCATCATCGTACCAATTTATAATACTCCATTAGATCTTCTAGAAAAAATGGTGTCGTCGGTGCGTAATCAGTGGTATCCAGATTGGGAGCTGGTGTTGGTTAACGATGCTAGCCCATTGGCTGAGACAGCTTTAGCCTTGGATGCGTTAAATGATAGTCGTATCAAAGTTATTCATTTGATTGCAAATCAGGGTATCGCTGGTGCGACCAATGCCGCTATTGAAAATGCGACCAACGATTACATCGTTTTCTTAGATCATGATGATGAACTGACTGACGACTGTTTATTTGAACTGGCAAAATGCATTGACTCTGAAGATCCAGACTTTATTTATAGTGATGAGGACAAGTTTACCCCCGAGAATACCTTTTCTCAGCCACATTTCAAACCGGATTGGTCTCCAGATACCATGATGGGTACGATGTTCACCTGCCATGTTGCTTGTGTCAAACTCAGTGTCGCCAAGTCGCTGGGGGGTCTACGCGGAGAGTTCAATGGTTGTCAGGATTGGGATTTTATCCTACGTTTGACTGAAACAACCAATAAAATTAGCCATATCCCTAAGGTTCTTTACCATTGGCGAATTATCCCGGCATCGGTTGCATCTGATATGGCCGCTAAACCTTATGTGCTTGCCGCATCTAGAGCAGTGCGAGAAAATGCATTAAAGCGGAGAGGTTTGAAAGGTACCGTAGAAGAATTGCCCAATTATACGGGCTATTTCAGGGTGAATTATGCATTACAAGGCAACCCTCTGATCTCAATTATTATCCCCACTAGAGATAATCATGCGGTATTGCAACGTTGTATAGAGTCTATTTTTGCTAAAACACATTATCGTAATATTGAGCTGGTAATAATCGATAATGGTTCTAAAGAGATCAGTACATTAGATTACTTCGAGCAGTTAAAGTCGCAAAGTAGGGTCAAGGTAGTACGTCATGATCAGCCATTTAATTTCTCGCAACTCAACAACGTTGGGGTTGAGCATTCAAATGGTGAAATTCTATTGTTTCTGAATGATGACACCGAAGTTTTGCAAGATGATTGGTTGGAAAGAATGGGCGGTTACGCACAGCTCAAACATATAGGGGCAGTGGGGGCTAAGCTGTTATACGGTGATTGTGCTACCATGCAGCATATGGGTATCTTAAGTCTGCAAAATGGTCCAATTCATGCCTATATACGACAGCATAAAGATCAGCCAGGTTACTTTTTACGTAATCAAATTGAGTATAATTGGCTTGCTGTGACTGGTGCTTGTCTAATGATTGAACGGAAAAAATTCCTTAGTCTGGGTGGATTTGATGAGACGTTTCCCATCGCTTATAACGATGTAGATTTATGTATGAGACTGGTCGACGCGGGGCTTTATAATGTAATGTGTCAAGCCGTGACATTGATTCACCATGAATCTTTATCTCGTGGTCTTGATCATATGAGTTCTGAAAAATTGGACAGGCTCAAGCGTGAAATGGCTCGTCTCTACGATATACATCCAATATATTTCCAATATGATCCGTTTTTTAATATTAATTTCAAACCTAACGGATACAATTTCGAGATTTAATACTAGTGAACCAGACGTCAGAATTAATAAAAAATACTCAGCCGACGACTTTCTCGATGGAAGCATTATGGTTGGCTATCAATAAAGCTAAAGTTATCTCATTTGATTTTTTTGACACATTGTTTGTCCGCCCACTGGCGGACCCTGAAGATGCCTTTGATATTATTGGTAGCCAGTTTAATATCCCTGACTTTCGAAAGCTTCGTCGTAAAGCTCAAGCTAATGCCTTTCAGCAAATGATAAAAAAAGGTAAAAAAGAAATCACATTAAGTGATATTTATGACAATTTTAGCAATTTGGCAGTATCTAATGAGACGCTGATGCAAGCGGAATATGATCTCGAAAAAGCTCTGGTGATACCGGATGATATTCTGTTTCCTCTTTTTACTACCTTAATAGATCAAGGCAAAAAAGTTGTTATTACCTCGGACATGTATTTTGGCGAAGACTTTTTTAAGGAAGTTTTGCTTAACTATCATGTTCAAAATATTCCCTTGTTCATTTCCGCTGCTCGCAATGCCACCAAACGAGATTCGGGAGAATTGTTCGATCTGATCGTCGATTCCTTTGATGTGGCGCCTCAGGAAATACTGCATATTGGGGATAATTTAGTGTCTGATGTGCAAAAACCTCGCGAAAAACAACTGGCTGCATTCCATTATGCACCTCATAGTCAACAGTCTTCGAAAAAGTCTTTGCCTTTGATGAGTTCGTTTTCTGAGGGTATGCTAAGGACAATCAGCGCTGATAAGATTCCCGAAAATTCTTTCCAGGAATTGGGGTTTAAATACCAAGCTACCGCCACTATGGGATTTTTGTCCTGGATTGTGCAGCAAAGTAAGGCAGATAAAATTGATTATGTGCTGTTTGTATCACGTGATGGGTATATCCCGGAGCGTGTTGCTAGACACTACTTCAATGACAGTCTACCCCCATTTAGTTATTTTTTGGGATCGCGCATTGTATTTAATCTAGCGATGATCGATGAACAAAATTTTGATCAAAATATTTCTTTTTTGATGTCTGGTGCCGACGGTTTGGCGCCTGGTGAGTTATTAGAACGAATTGGGCTTGAACCGCCGCTACAATCGATTTTAACGGATTTGGGGTTTGAAGAAGGGTTCAGAATAGGTCCTGAAAATCATGAGTTGGTAAAGAAATTTTTATCAGCATACCGCAATGAAATTTTAAAAATATGCCGGCGTAATCGTCGCGGACTATTTATTTATTTGAGAAATATGAATATCCGCGCTGGCAGTAAAGTAGCACTTGTTGATGTTGGTTGGAGCGGAACAACACAAGAGGCTTTTGAAAATGCAGTTGCCAGTATTATGGATATTAGCGTCGTTGGCTATTATTTTTGTTTGGCCAATACGTTAGAACGGCAGCGTCGAGAAAGTCGGCAGGAAATGAAAGCTTTGATAACTTCCGAGTCCACTTCTCCCTCGTTAGTTGATAAAATTTATGAAAATCGCATAGTAGTTGAGCTATTTTTCTCCGCCCCTCATAATAGCATTATCGGTTACCTTCCTAATGGTTCCAATGTTACTACTGTCGGCGATCCCGGTCGAGCAAGGGTCAAGGATCATAGTGATCTTATCAAATTGCTTAATGATGGCGTCGATGTATTCGTGGACGATTTCATCCCCTTGCAAAAACGCATTGGTCTGGTTATGACTCCAATGCAGCAGGTTCAACCGTTGATAAATCTTGTTACTGGCGATCAATGGATTAATGATGAGCATTTTACTGTCATTGAGAATTTTGATTCCTGGGGATCAACACGAAATCAGACCATGAAATTTGCCGATTATTTTAAGCGATAATTTTTGGTGTATTCGAGAAATTAAACTTGTTCCAGGGTGTAATTACCCTGGGTCTCGGTTTTATATCATTGGAAATAAATGAAAAATCAATCCCGCGAAGTAGCTATTTTGCTGGCGAGTAGAAACGGTGCAGTTTATATAACGAAACAATTGGATTCCTTTATAAAACAATCTTATCGAAATTGGTCTATCTGGATATCGGATGATGGATCTATCGATGAAACCGTAGCTCAAGTTGAATCATTTATTGATAATAAAGCTATTGATGGTCACTTAGTCCGTGGTCCCCAGAATGGGCCATCGGCTAATTTTATGTCATTGATTGGAAATATTGATATCAATGCCGACTATTATGCTTTTGCCGATCAAGATGATATTTGGTTAGATGATAAGTTGGATCGGGCTGTTGGATGGTTAAATACAATTGATGCCAATATTCCAGCTCTTTATTGTTCACGTACTCGTCTGATAGATGAAAATGGCAGACCGATAGGCTATTCGCCGCTGTATTCTAGAAAACCCTCATTTGGCAATGCCTTACTACAGAATATTGCCAGTGGTAACACTATGATTTTCAATCATCGTGCTAGATCGCTTTTGCAGCAAGTCCAACATGAAAAATTGGTTATACATGACTGGTCTTTATATCAAATAGTGTCGGGTTGTGGCGGAGTAATCCGTTATGATCCTGAACCAACGGTGTTATATAGGCAACACCGTAATAATGTCATTGGTAACAGTATGCAGCCGGTACAAAGGATCCGTAATTTTTTATATGCCTGTAATGGACGAGCTGCAGTTTGGAATGATATAAATCGTAAAGTATTATTAAAGATTGGTGATGAACTTACTCCGCAAGCCAAACTTACGCTTGCTGCGTTCAGCGCTATCCGTGAAAGTGGTGTTTTGCGGAGACTCTATTTGATGCATAAATCGGGAATCTATCATCAGCAGTTATTGGGCAATATCAGTACGTTAGCCTATATTTTATTAAATAAATTGTGATCTGGTGTCATTTGTGAAAATCATAGCCTCACTGGTACTTTTTAAGCATCAATATCAGGAAATAGAGCCCACCTTGTCTTCGTTGCTAGGCGAAGCGAGCATTTCTAAAGTCGTCATTGTTGATAATGGGGCTCATTGCAATTGGCTAAATACTTTTTCACATGAAAAGCTTGAAATTATTCGATTGCCGATTAATAGAGGATTTGGTGCTGGTCACAATGCCGTTTTCGAGCGCTATGGTCATGCTGCGCAGTTTATTTTGATCTGTAATCCAGATATCATTTTTGACGTAGGCGAAATTGATAAGCTCTATCAATTCAGTTTGGAAAACGAGGTTGGATTGGCCGTTCCCAAGGTCATCTATCCCGATGGTAGTTTACAACATGGTTGTAAATTACTGCCGTCCCCTTACCAATTGTTCATTCGCAGGTTTTTTTCGCGTTCGGCAAGCAAGGTGAATCAAGATTACGAATTACGACGGGCTGATTATGACAGGGCTTTTTTTGCCCCTTCGCTTTCGGGTTGTTTCATGATCGTGAGTCGACGGGTATTAGCGGAGATTCATGGTTTTGACCCCATATTTTTTATGTATATGGAAGATGTGGATTTTTCCCGCCGAGTGTGCGAAACGGCGCACTCGGTCTGCTATTGCCCTGGTGCGGTAGTGATCCACGAGTCTCAGCGCCGTTCCTATGTTGATATGCGATTTCTGTGTTATCACATTGTCTCCGCTATCCGTTACTTTAACAAATGGGGTTGGTTTTTTGACAGGCGGCGTAAGCAACTTAACCATCTTTGTTTGTCGAAACTCCCTTTGGCTCTATCTGAATTGTGATGATGCGATAAAGCTAATATTAACAATGGGTAGGAGTTTATTTCATCGGAATGTTCAGTTAAGTAATGCACGCTCCATGATTGCAGACATTGGTGTCTGCTGGCTGAAAATAATGATTGTTTGAGGTGCTGACCGCACCATTTACTATCCTTATTATGTTGAGCTGAGTTAACATATCATCCACATTTTTACCCTGAGTGCCTCGCATCAGAGCAACAGGGGAATCTTCAGACAGGAGTTGCTTAATGTCCACACAACAGATCGGTGTAGTCGGTATGGCGGTAATGGGGCGCAATCTGGCGCTGAACATTGAGAGCCGTGGTTACAGTGTTTCGATCTTTAACCGTTCTCGCGAAAAAACGGAAGAAGTCATCGCCGAAAATCCCGACAAGAAGTTGGTGCCATATTACACTCTGGAAGAGTTTGTAAATTCCTTGGAAAAACCCCGTCGCATTTTGTTGATGGTCAAGGCCGGGGAAGGTACCGATAAAACTATCGAATCTCTCAAACCTTACCTGGACAAGGGTGACATTTTAATTGATGGGGGTAATACCTTCTATCGAGATACCATCCGCCGTAATCGTGAGCTTTCCGCTGAAGGATTCAATTTTATCGGTACTGGCGTTTCCGGTGGTGAAGAAGGGGCATTGAAAGGACCCTCAATCATGCCGGGTGGGCAAAAAGCAGCCTATGATCTTGTTGCCCCGATTTTGGAAAAAATTGCAGCCCGCGCCGAAGGTGAGGCTTGTGTGACTTATATCGGCCCCGACGGTGCCGGCCATTATGTCAAAATGGTGCATAACGGTATTGAATATGGTGATATGCAATTAATTTCTGAAGCTTATTCGCTTTTGAAAAATGCGTTGCATCTGAGTAATGAACAACTAGCAGCAACGTTCAGTGAGTGGAATAAGGGGGAACTCAACAGTTACCTGATCGATATCACCAAGGACATCTTTACCAAGAAGGACGATGAGGGAAAATATCTTGTTGATGTCATTCTTGATGAAGCTGCCAATAAAGGTACCGGTAAATGGACTAGCCAAAGTTCACTGGATTTGGGTGAGCCGCTGAGCCTGATTACCGAGTCGGTATTTGCTCGTTATCTCTCTTCACTGAAAACACAGCGTGTCGCTGCCTCCAAAGTACTCACCGGCCCGAAAGCTGAGGCTTTTAACGGAGATAAGGCTGAGTTCACAGAAAAAGTACGGCGTGCGCTTTATTTAGGGAAGATCGTTTCCTACGCACAGGGTTTCTCGCAACTGAAAGCTGCTTCGGAAGAGAATAACTGGAAACTTAATTACGGTGAAATAGCTAAAATTTTTCGCGCAGGGTGTATTATCCGTGCCCAGTTCTTGCAGAAAATTACTGATGCTTACGCCGATAATTCAGATATAGCTAATTTGCTGTTAGCGCCGTATTTTAAAAATGTTGCTGACGAATATCAGCAAGCTTTGCGCGACGTGGTGGCATTTGCGGTACAGCATGGTATACCAACCCCGACTTTGTCGGCCGCTATTGCTTATTATGATAGTTATCGTTCAGCTGTACTACCAGCCAATCTGATACAAGCCCAGCGAGACTATTTCGGCGCTCATACGTATAAACGCACCGACAAAGAAGGTGTATTCCATACCGAATGGTTGGAGTAATCCTCTTCGGATGTAGCTTTTGAGCGCGTTTGCCGATGGTAAATGGTGGAATATTAATAGCCGGCTTTGATGTAAGCCGGCTTTTTTTTCATCAAAATGAAAAATAACACGCAATTTTTCGTTTGTCTTACCCTTGACAAGCAGCGTCTCGCCTGATTGTAAAATCACAGCCTTGTATCAGGTAGATACCGGGGACAAATATTGAGTTACAACCTCTCGGCCACCAAAAGTGGCAAAACTCACCATTCACCAGCGTCATAATCCGATTTCCTCACATGTTTTTAATCATGAACACAACCAATACTTTTCACGTACCCTGACGGCACTCGGATGTACCAGTCCTTAGTTGGAAGAATTTCTATTCGGCTAAAGCCGTTTCCTTCATCCTTGGCGTTACATAAAGCATTTGTATAAACGTAGTCTAAAGCTATTCGACGTTTATCTTGATTACTCTCAAACATAGAGTTTAATCCCGATATATAAATATAAAACATTCCCGCAATGGCTATATAATCGAACACCCCTCTACTTAATTGAGCGATACAAATAGTAAAAAGCATAATTGCTATGATATTTATACCCATGAAATAACGGTCTGGGTAAGTCGAATTATAGCCAGAAAGCAGCCCTGTTATACCAGACCTACCAGCCGTAGTCGCGATATCATATATGATCAATATAACTGCCATTAGCACAATAGCACTTCTAACGTTATTTTTGGCTCGAAAAAATGCTATTAGGACCAAAAGGAAATAAGCTAATGTTAAAATTATCGAAGTGAAGTTATTTAGTTGCTTGTAGAATGGGAATAGAAAAGGGTAGATAATAGATCTTGCTGTAACCATCTCAATTACATGATCTGGGTTGTAGCTGCCTATAATCCCTCCATTTCCGTTCATCCTTGGAACTATTGCAACAAAGAGCGCCAAAAGAAAAACTAGAAGAGGTAATATACTAAATAAAAATTTTTTCTTGTCACTCTCAGTAAATAATTTGATAACAACATATACACCAGTCACTACAAAGTTTACTGGATTTGTTGCTGCCATAAGAAAGATAATGACATCGCAAGCAGATTTTTTGACAAGGGAAAGGATTTCATCCCTTAGTAAATGAAAGCAAATTGATAATACGGGCATGTAGAACCCAATTTGAACTAGGGTTCCTAAAGACTCTGCTTGAGATGTTCCAAGTGGAATAAGAACTGACATTACATAAGCAAGGATCGCCATAGGTATATTGGCTAGTTTTTTTACGGTTAAAAAAACCATTACAGACGTGAAAGCGTAAAATGCATACGAAAGTAGTGCAATAAACAGTGGTAGTAACATGAGTACACTGCCACTGAAAATTTTACTTAATATAGAAGCAATATATAGAAAAAAAATATTGAAGAATACGAAATAATCAGGTCTGGCATGTAGGAATGTATACACCCAGCCGTTAGATATTGCTGAACCAATCCATACCCCATCCTCCGCATAAATGGTTGGCGTTATGATTGGTTGAGGAAATCTAGCAAAAAAAACAAGAAATCCTATAGCGAAGGTAAGAAATATGACCTTCATTGGAGTGAAAAATTTGATACACACCTCCATTTTTAAAATATAAATAACATTTACATGATTGTATTTTCATGTGCAATACACCAATGGAAACATTGCGACCGTACAATCAGCTAGTATAAAAACATTACCGAACCAGCACAAAAAGAATAGCATAGATAATGTTTTTAACTAGTGAATTCATGTTGTTATAAACTGTAGCCATTTTCTAGCACTTTTCTTTAATCAATGTAAAATACCGACGCAAGCATAGTAGTGCTCCTAATCAAAAAAAACCATTCATAACCTCCATATAACGCAACAAATCACCAATACATCAACATAAACGGAGATAGGAATGGGGTGAAACATGCAATAAGTTGCTTCAACAGCCGCCGGGAGCAAGTGATTTTTTAACGGTTATTGTCAGACTATCCTCCAATTAGACACAGTAACGCTAGCCACCGGATTAGGCTGCAATCCAGTCTCATGGACCTGTAGTACCGGATATTCCAACAGGTCGAGATGAAGTCGCTCGGCCAGAGTGTTGAGAGCCCTGCTAGTCATTGATACGTTGTTTTCTTTGACTATGGGAATAAAATTTTATCATGAAGCTCACACGAGTATATAGGTCTAGATTATAACTTTTAAGTAAAAATTCAATTAGCAATACTAATTCAGTACTCGTTTACTTTAAGAATTTAGATCTATACGCGATCATGGTAGGAAACTGTCGTCCCTACCATGAGCTATTATCTTGTGAAGTTTAATTAAGTTTAATTAAGTTTAATTAGTGGGTAGTGATGTGATTAAATTCTGGCAGTAATAAAGTTTATTATTGACATAACCCGCCAAGCTAATTTTATATTCACTATTAAGATCAGGAAAAGCTACAGTTGATTTGAAACCTGAATCGGAAAGTTGTTTACTATTAAAAACTTGGGCAACATCGTTTCGTGGTTGAGTAGAACTAGGGAAAAATATTTTTTGTTCTTTATTATCAATTAATGTGACTATAATTTTGTCAAAAGGTAAACCCTTCGCGGTAGATAACGCCAACCAGCCATTTGTCATTATCATTTTTTTTTCGTCATCATCCTTCATTCCAATTGATACTATTTTAGTGCTATCAATATGGCCTTCGCAATTCACATTAAAAATTTCTAGTTTCTTAAAATCTATAGGGAAATATGATTCCGGAGTATTATTGGAACTTTGTGAATAACCTTTTGGAGCTTCTGATTTTATAAAGATTGATTCGAAATTTGGTTTAAAATAATTTATATCATTGGTCTGAAACATGATTGATTCAACATTATCGCCGATAAAGCCTGAATTGTTCATTTTATTTATCAAAGGTGATACCCATACACCACTGATAGAATTTAATATATTGAGTCTATAGTTTTTTATTTCTCCGGAATACGTTTTATAATATATATTTACCACATTTCCTCGGAAAAATAAATTTTTCAAACGACCTGCAATGGTGAATTCGAAGTGTGGGACGACTTTTGTAATTCCCAAGGTTGCGGTTGGTACCATATACCAATGGTTGAATTTCATAACCGTCTTACTTATAACAGTTTCCTTGGTTTCGGTATAGCTATTATTTTCTTCAAGGAGAAGTATTGGAATGTTTCCTTTCCCTTTTGTTAGCATTACTATGTGGTAATTGGACAAAATAGAATTAGTCGTCAATGGATCTTCATTTAAAACATATTTATTGTCAATTTCTATAAAAGGATCGCAATTAGATGCTGTACAAGTAATGGCGGCGGTCCAGAGAATAAATTTTGGCCTTTCTGCAGACACAAAAAATTTTTTATTTATCGTGTCAAGTTTTGGCGTCAATGTCATATAATTTTGAAATAATGGCCGATGAAAGTAATTTAACTTATTACTAAAAATATATTCGTTGTTATAAGGATAAACATCAACAGTTGATTCGCCAATCAAATTGACTACATTCTTTTCTAAGGTAAAATCAGGGTATATACGCGATAATCTTGATGAGTAATCAATATCGGAATTGAAGGGAACAGAAAAAACATTCATTGTTCTAGCTCCAGGATAAATAGAATTACTAGAAAGAAAATACAGTGTTCCCATCATAAAAATAAAAGATATTTGCCCCAATTTATCTTTTTTGAATATCATTATTAACGAAAGAGTACTTAAAGGCAGAATAAAATAGTTTATATAATGGTCAGTTCTGCTGAAACCTAGTTTCATTAAAAATAACCATAAAAAATTTGCAGTAATCAATAATGACTTTTTTCTAAAATAAAGATAAAAATTTAAAATAATAAAAGTAACAAATACAGCAGCCAAGGTGATATTATCATTATCAATGTCCAAGGTCATATCAACTGAGTTACCAAAGCTCAGCTGTGTATTTATTATTAAATAATTCAATAAACTAATATAATTATTAAAAATAATAAAACCTAATAATATGTAACTTAATATCACTGTTGAAATAAAGATTGATGCTAATGAAATTTTTTTGTCACTAATAAATCTGCTAAATAAATAAGTTGAAATAGTTAAAAAACCCACTAAGCCATAAAAAAACCTTACAAAAAATAATCCTCCCACAAGAGCACCTAAAAAAATAATCCTTTTTCTATCTAATTTTTTGTAAACATCATCGTCATAAGCCCAATAGGCAACGAGGATGAATGGCCACATAAATAGAGAACATGCTAAACTAGGATTGTGGAAAAATAAAAGAAATGCTAGTGCTAGAAAAATAAAATTTCTTGATTTATTTATCAAACATAAAATTATTACCCAAAAAAAAGTATAATTGAGGCTTAGATACAATACCATAATCCAATAACATATATTATTATAAAGCGATACGGTTCCTCCAGTCAGCCAGTACAAAGGTCCGTAACTAAAAAGAAAATCATTTTTCCCATAGAACATTTGATTTGTAACATTAACCCATTGTTCAACACTATCTATAGAACTTGCATGGAGATTACTATAAAAGGAAGTATACGAAAATATGGCAAGGAATATTGATAAAATAAATATTATTTTATTGTCTATTTTTTCATTAGAATTATTTGAAAATATTTTTATGGTTTCCTTCCTAGAAAACAAATTCATACTAATTCACCTTTTGGGGTTATATAACCCTATGCATGCTTTGAAAAGTATGCTCAACACAGCAATATTTCCTTTAATCCCGCTAATCTTGGTAGGTATTTCTCCTATGGGATACCGACGAATGGTAGGAAGTTCCATGCAATGGAAACCAAGTTTAGGAGCCCGATATGATAAATAGGCTAATAATTCATATGTCGTAAATTCATCCCGAAACGGCGCGATCCGGGGATCTAGCAGCATTTTACTACTATAAGCACGAAATCCTTGGGTAGTATCTGTCCATTTAAAACCGGAAGCCAAACCCAACAGGGGAGCATGGATAAACCGAATTGCAACATCGCGCGATTTAGGCGTATTGATTGCTACGCCGCCTTCCAAAAATCTGGAGGCTTGTATGAAATCAATTCCATTTTTCAATGCAGTGATAAATCTGGGTATCGCTTCAGGATCATCTTTATTATTACCATCAATAGTGACGACTCCTTTGTAGCCCTGATCAAGCGCAAATGCATAAGCACATCTTAGCTGTGAACTTAATTTTCCTGGCCCTGTTTTGAGTAACATTGCGCGAACGTTTAATCTTTGCAACATCGTTTTATCAAGCGAGCCATCTTTACTCCCACCATCCACAATAATAATATCAGCTTGATATTGAATGCCGAGATCTGTAATACGGGTAAGCAATTCTTCGATGCGTTTGCCTTCATTTATAACAGGAATAACGATACAATATTCTTGACTACGTCCAAGCCAAAGTGGTAATTCGTAGGTTGGTATTTGCCAATTCTTTCGATATTCAGAAGTATCAGTCATAGAAATTTTATATAATCCAAAAGTGATTAAGCTACACGAGCGGTAATTAACGACATACCTGCAATAATGAATAAAATTCCGGCCCCCGTAGTCCAGTTGAATGGTTCCTTGAAAAGTAAAATGGAAATTACGGCTACAACTACAATAGCACCTGATGTTAGAACTGGTTGAACTACATTTAACGGTAAAAACACTAGGGCAATTGCATAAAGTACAAAAGCAGTTCCATACAAACCTAGTCCTAACCAGAGAGGCCAATTCATCAAAGCGGAAATTGGGTCCGTAAAACTCAGCGCTTTACGCGGTGGCATCAATGCTATTTTGATTAAAACGCTGGCAGAGGCATTACAAGCAATACCTAATAATAAGATCAACCATTTCATTTCGTTTTTACCGGGTTTGGACGATAGCGCGATATTGCGAAATTTAAAGCGCGCTCAATAGACTCTAGGTGCGGTTCGTTTTTAGTTGCTAACATTTCAATAGTCACAACTTGATTAGGTAAAAATAACTCAAGCAAATCAGCGATGGTCGAATGTTCTGTATTACCATCACCAATTGGGATCAAGTTAGGCTCACTAAGATGTATATGACCTATTAAATGGGCATAATGCTTGAGAATATGATCGGAACTCTCACGATTAATCGTTAATGCTCCCACGTCAAATTGCATTTTTATAGCAGGATGACACAATAGCTCAACAAAAAGAGCCGTTTCTACACTTGTGGTCAAAAAATTTGATCCGTAATATGTGGGATTGGGCTCCAGACAGATTATTATGCCATAAGATTGTGCGATATCTCCAAGTTTCTTGAAAAAATGTAGTGCGATATCAGTCGTTTCATTTTCATTCAAACCCGAGCAATCACGATTTTTGGGTGATCCAAAAACTAAACGACTTGCACCTAGAATGGAACCGATACGACATATTTCTGTTAAATACGTCAACATACTCGTCTGTATAGCTGGTGATCCAAATATATTGAAACCATTGGTGCCATAAAGTAATGCTTGCATTCCGGTAAGCTCAATACCCTGTGCCAGCCACCATTTTTTTACCTGAATGACATCATGTGTAGTTGCTTCAGCCGGTTTCGGGAAATATTTATTTGGTGCAATATCAATAGCATCAATCTTGTATAGATTTAATAATTTAGCAACAAGTCCGTCCTCATTGACGTCCCAAGCAATATTTGAGATGGCTACTCTCATTTAGTCATTCCAGGTTTAATTAGTGTAGCTAAGGGTTCGGATTGTGCATAAGCCCTGATGGCGAGTATCGTTTCTCGTTTAGTATAAGTGTAGCATCCATTTGTATCAAATAAAGATGCATACTTCGTCCTCATATCATATTCAATGGGTGAAGGTGATAGAACTTGTTCAAAAGGTCGGCCGAAACCTTGCTGTGCAACTTCTGAGACTAATAGAGGAGCACTGGTAAGATGAACGAGCCGTAAGTTTGCCTTAAGTGCTATTTTAACATCATACCAGAGGTTGATCATTGGATAAAATTGGAAAATAGAACGACTTTCTATCATATTTAAATTATTCTTATTAAGAAAATCGAAGATAATGTTTTTGCGTAATCCAGGACCAACAAGACCGGGTAAACGGACAATTAAGCAATTTGAAAATTGAGCTTCAACGAATTTTTCTAGATAGCGCCGATTTAAACCATAAGCATGTAAGCCAGTTTCATTGATTATACTTGTTTCATCTACATTTAGTGGGGACTGGAATACATCAACTGTGCTGATTAAGATGAATTGTTGACAACGAATGGTCTTAAGATGATTGATCAAATCGTTTATGTTGTTGCGATCAGATTGTGGATTTTTATTTGCCAGCCATTTTTGTGCTGGAGCAGCCGCACAAACTACGGTATCGAATATCTTACCATCGATCTGACTGATATTAGTAGAGCGATAACATGCATCAAAAGTCGTCTGCCTTAATAGCATATTACCAACAAAGCCTGAAAAACCTATAAGTGCATTTGGCATAGTTATTTATCGATATTCAAAAATTATGATTAAAAATTGTTGAATTTATCTATCTCTACCGGTCTGAACGAAATTCAGATGTGTATCGATGGAATCATTCAAAACATTTACACGGTCCTTATTGACCATCACTCTGCTCGTTTTTTCGAACACAACGGAGTAATCTGCCTGCTCATTTTTCTCATCAAGCAATCTTCCAAGGTACTCCCCAAAAAATGCCAACATTATAAATTGTAACATGAACAAAAGGGACATAAATAATATTGTTGTTGTCCATCCTTCAACAACAGTACCGCTTACCACATTGATCAACAAGCTATATGCAGCAAATAGCAACGCAGAAAAACTACCTAATACACCTATAGACGACATCCATCGTAGTGGTCGAGATGAATTGAATACCATTAATCTTACAAGATGACGGAAACCATGTAAAAACGATTTTTTATTATTTAAGTTATTTTGTAAGTTATAACGGAATACGCCAACAGGATAACCCGCCTTCTGTATTTTAAGAAAAAATTGATGGTGAAAATCACCACGACTAGTCACGGAATTTACCGCTCGCCTGCTTAAACAACGCAATTCGGTGGCAGATTGGGGTAGGTTATAGTCAATTGCAATAAGTAGTCGATTGGAAAATGAGCGAAAGAGCTTGTAGCAAAAAGAAAGTGGTTGTTCAGCAACCCCTACGACCACATCATATCCTGAACTGCAGGCATCAACGACACTTGCTATTATGGAAATAGGATCAGATAGGTGATTAAATAATACAACAAAATCACCGATAGCGTTTTCTAGACCTGCGGCCCATGCCACATCAGAATGAACCTGTCCTGCTAGCTGAATTACTCGTATACTAGGCGTATTTTGCAAAATTTGATGTGTTTTTTTGTTTGTACTATTGAGGTCCACTGGACCTTGTACGATAATTAGAATTTCATAATCGGTATATTGTATATCAAGGTATTGCTGGATTTTCTCGATACTTTCTTCAAGCTTGAAAAATTGAGCATCTGTTTTTAGTACTATCGATACTAAGGAATCGTTCTTCACGTTATAACGCTCCGCTGAATTAATTCAAAATATGTTGTGCAGCTATTACATCTACAGCATCATAAATATTATCAATTTTACCGCCAAGAACACAATGAAACCCTTTCAACCCGTGATTTGCTAGGAAAAGTATTGGTCGAGAATCATTAGTCTCACTTCTTGGAAGTAATGTTTTTACTTCCCATAGTGAGCGATTATATTGGCATTCGCTTAGGATAGGTAGATACCTCATAGCGTCTTTTTGCATGTAAAGCCAAGCGCTACTGCGTTTGTCAGTATTATATTTTGTATGTGAGTCGAGATAAGGCATATGAGGATCATCCATCCATTCATAATGCGGAGTGTAGCGCACATGGCTGAACGAATGTAAGCCAGCGGAAGGAAATGGCATCACTGAGAAAAATGGACCACACATAACAGTTATGCCTATTTTTTTTAATTCATCAGGGACATCAACCAGACACATTTCCGTCATTTCATGTTTCAACGGAACCAATTCAATACTTGAATTGTCAAGGATATAATTAATATGAGAGTAGGTGCAATTGAAAACATGATCAGCGTAAATTTCTTCTCGCTCACCTGAATTTAGATTTTTAATAGTAACTAACAGGCCTGAATCCTGTACTTTAACACTTTCAACCGAAATGCCTGTTTGATAATCAACGATTGAAGCGTCTAAGCGCCCTATCATCGCATCCCTGAGCTTTATGGCATCAAAAGCATATTCCTTCACGGTGAAACAGGCGTCTATAAGTTTCGGATTGGTTAAATTTTGGATACGTACTGGTGCTGGTTCATAGGCTGCTCCTATGCGTTCACAAAATTTTATGAATTGCTTCGCCGTGACCTTACCGAGATGACTGCTGATCATGTAATATTTATCAAAATCTGATGACACACAATCACCGAATTCAGCTACAAACCGGGGAAAAGAGATTCTGGATCGTAAAGCTGTTAGAATACTACGTGGATAATGGTAACCATTGTGAACCCTAGCTTGGTTGTTGAATGATGCCCGCGACATGAAGTTGGCTTCTTTTTCATACAATCGTACGGAATTGCCGCATTTAGCGAAGTTTTCAGCAAGATACATGCCAAAAAAGCCCCCTCCTAT
>Ga0224527_1000498_pt1 | contig 25566 bp, 29 predicted proteins | sample CBST0metaG_FD_179882 | JGI IMG/M metagenome (GOLD analysis project Ga0224527, IMG submission 179882) | Peat soil microbial communities from Stordalen Mire, Sweden - C.B.S.T0 | ecosystem: Environmental > Terrestrial > Soil > Wetlands > Peat | place: Sweden: Norrbotten County, Stordalen Mire... | reverse complement strand
ATTAGGTGGTCCTCTCTGCTTAACATGGCGCTTCCTCTTTCGGTGTCGGAACCTTAAAGAAAGACCATGTTGGGTGGAGTGGACAACTTTCCCGATGAATTACGACCTTATATCAGCGATACCGACAATACCAGACAACGAAACCATGCGAACACATTTTACTGCCATCCGACAGGATCAGCAGTAAGGTCTGCTTGCAGGACTTGATGACATGGGTGCGCAGATCATGGGGTTGGCGATCGCGGCACGTCAGAGGTGCTTTGTGCCATTAAGATAGTCAGGAGCTGAATCGTGCGCGGTAATTCTGAGGGGTGACGGCCAGCACACGCATAAAGCTACGGCGCATGGTCTCTTCCGAACCAAAACCGCACCTCTGAGATATTCGCTTTACCGGCAGACGGGAATCGGAGAGTAGGCGCCGAGCCGACTCCACTCTCAGTCGTTCCACGGCGCGACCCGGCGTCATTCCGGTTGCCTGGACATAGTGCCGGCTAAAACTCCGCTCGCTCATACCAGCCCGGTTGGCCAATACAGGCAGGGACATATCTTCTTCCAAATGCCGGTTGATCCAGTCGTGAAGCTTGCCAAATTTATCCTCCGCCATTTGCAGGGACAATGCTGTGCTGAACTGCGCTTGCCCACCAGAACGTTTAAGAAAAACCACCATATAGCGCGCCAGGGCCAACGCGGCGGTACGGCCGAGATCTTCCTCCACTAGTGCCAAAGCTAGATCTATACCCGCGGTCACGCCGGCGGAAGTCCACACCGGGCCATCATGTATGAAGATAGGGTCAGGTTCGACGCGCACCTGGGGAAATCGGCGGGAAAATTCTTTACAGAACGACCAATGAGTGGCCGCTCGCCGCCCATCCAGCATGCCTGACGTTGCCAACAAGTGCGCGCCGGTGCAAACAGAGGCGACCCGTCTGGCCATTCCTGCCCGCTCCTGCACCCATTTCACTAGCAGCAGGTCTTCTGCAGCCGCCATGACCCCTTTGCCGCCGGCGATTATTAGTGTATCCAGCGCTGCGTCAATCGGCGGAAGCAGGTCAGCGGAAAGCCCCACACCGGCAGAAGTTGTCACACAGTTGCCCCCCGGTGCGACAACATGAATGGCATAGGGCAACGCGTCTCCTACGGCAGCGGCCAGATCGTTGGCAAAGGCGAACACCTGCAACGGCCCGGTAACATCAAGCAATTGTACCAATGGAAACGCAAGCACTTCGATGACGCGCATATTTTTTGGCGGAGAATGAAGGTATATTGGCAAATACGCCAAATAATACTTCTGTAAAGTTACTTTGTCCATTCAACATTTTGCCTGGAGTTTGTTTTGATTCCCCCTGATGTCCATTCGCAAATAGGCTCAAATATCTTTGAAGAAATGGACCAAATTGATTTGACCTAATTGTTAAATGTGCTGTCGTGCATCACGAACTTTGCCAACTTCCTATATGACAAAATTCACGAACTTCTTTGTAATATCAAAGGACTGCGCATAACCTCAGGCGTGGCTACCGTTGGTGTCAGGAAAATGGTGTTCCCATGTAGCTTACCGTCCGGCCGGAGGCAATGGGGTACGATGGTGGACGATCTAGATTTTTTTAGCATTCAAGGGGTATGACCCTCTAAGTCCCATGCATCGCTTTCGTGACATTAAAAGTGTGAAGGTTGATCAACGAATTGCAATTGTCTATTTCTGACTCACATTGTTTATAAGGATCACTTTATGAAAAAGATCGGTATTAATGGTTTCGGTCGCATCGGACGTTTAGTGTTGCGCCGAATTCTGGACGCCAAGAGCGAAGTGAAGATAGTTGCCATTAACGACCTCACCTCGCCGAAGGTACTGGCTTATCTGTTAAATCACGATTCCAGCTATCGTCACTTCGAAGGCTCAGTGGAATATACCGAAGATGCCATTATCGTTAACGGTAAAAAAATCACTGTCTATTCCGAGAAAGATGCTAAAAACCTGCCGTGGGGCACCCTGGGGGTGGATATCGTGGTTGAGTGCTCCGGTTTTTATGCCTCCAGTGAAAAAGCCCAGGCCCATCTGGACGCGGGGGCAAAAAAAGTGCTGATTTCCGCTCCTGCCGGGAATATCAAAACCATCGTTTTTAATGTAAACAGCGATACTATCACAAAGGGAGATACCATCCTTTCCGTCGCATCATGCACTACCAACTGTCTGGCACCCATGGCAAAAGTCCTGAATGACAGTTTCGGCGTTAAAGTGGGTACCATGACCGCTATTCACGCCTACACCGGTACCCAGTCGCTGGTTGACGGGCCCAGGGGTAAAGACCTGCGCTCGTCCCGTGCTGCGGCGCAAAACATTATTCCCCATACCACTGGTGCAGCGAAGGCCATAGGTCTGGTCATTCCCGAGCTCCAAGGTAAGCTAAAAGGCCATGCCCAGCGCGTACCTACCATCACCGGCTCGGTAACGGAGTTGGTGTCGGTACTGGAACAAAATGTCACTGTCGAGTCAGTGAATGCGGCAATGAAAAAGGCTTCCGAAAGCAATGAGTCTTTCGGTTATACCGACGAAGAGATCGTTTCTTCCGATATTGTCGGCACGCATTTTGGCTCGGTGTTTGACTCAACCCAAACTGAGGTCACCGAGGTGGGTGAGCTGCAGCTGGTGAAAACCGTCGCCTGGTTTGATAACGAGTATGGTTTTGTCACCCAACTGGTGCGTGTGTTGGATAAATTAGCAGTATTGTGACTTTACTCTCACCCTGACCTCTCCTGCTACAGAAGTCAGGGCATATTTCCCACCTTTTTTCCTATGTATAAATTTGCTCCCATAGCTGGTAAACTTCTCACGATAAAAAAAGTTTTTATCAACAGCCTGATGGTTTTTAATCTGCCGCACTAAGAAACTAAACGAAATACCCGGCGAAAAACTACATATTACTCACTTACTGACGTGGACCATAGTTATAATAAAAAGGCTAATCACCTTTTCATGGAAATAAAATATTCCGGTAAAGGAGCATATAAAATACTATCGTGCGGAGAATCTATTCTTTTATCCCTGCATTAAATGCAGGGATTTAGTATGCGTCAAGATGAATAAATATCATGATGTAAAACTACAATTTAGATAGCCATTATTGACTATTTTAAAGAGGTCTCTGCTCTCGAGTCCAAGCATTATGTATGAGTTCAATAACACTATCTTTGAATGGCGGATTCCAACCCTCTCTTTGTTTGAGTCCTACGCCAAATTGAGGAAGTTTTGGGAAGTCGGCGACAGTTTCGAGACTTCTCAATCCCTTCACTTCTGTTAAGTAGGGAAGTACGGTGATGCCGGCGCCGGCCTGCACCGCCGAACGTAATGACATGAGGTCCTCAGATTCATAAGCACATCGCCAGCCAATACCAGACTCATCAAGACTTCGGATAGCTAAACTTCTGAAACCACATGGCGGTTTGAATAAGGCTAGCGGGATATTGCGCATATCAAGGTAATTTTGATTTTCGCTAGAGAACCATTTCACAGACAAAGTTTGCCAAATGGTTTCTGGCATTCTGTCTATTTCATCGATAATCAGGCCAATATCAACCTTTCCTTCATCGACTGCTTCGGAAAGCAGCACCGATCGGGCAACCTTAACGACAATTTGGACATTTGGAAATCTAAAAGCCATATTAGATATTATTTTTGGGAGTACCAGTTCACAAAAGTGCTCAGGCATCCCTAGAGTCACAGTAGCTCTTCCAACCTGTTTGCTAAATAATTCGCCAACTTTGTCATTAGACGTAACAATTTCCCGCGCGTATTTTAAGAATTTTTCTCCCTCTAACGTCAGCAATACCTGCTTATTTCCTCGAACAAATAGTTCGACGTCCAAAAGCCCTTCCAGACGTCTAATTTGTTGACTTATCGCCGGCTGGGTTAGGCTCAATATTTCGGCTGCGCGAGTAAAGTTTCTTAGTTCCCCAACTTGTATGAAGCTACGAAGAGATTGAATGTCTAAATTTATTCTCATATTTTACCCAGCGATTAACTAGAGGCCATCTACAATCCGCCTCGGAGGATAATTACTCGGTGCCGAGAGAGTACCAGGAGATGGTACCAGCCGGTTCAGAATTTCCCTCGCCCGATCCGCTGCATGTCGCGCGTTGATTTCGAGTGCGCTAGTAAAAAAGAAAGTACCACTCGTCAGCTCACCTAGTACCGTAATCCTTTCGTCCACATTGCCCGTAGAGCCAAGCAATCCACCTGTAGACGAAGATACCTTGATGCCGCCAAAATCATCTCCGATGGCAATTCCTTGTTCCAGCATATTCTGGACTAAAGGATTGTCAAGTACGTGAACATTGCGTGGAGTCCCAGTAGCGACGATCATCGCGTCATAATTATACCGATTTGTTTCGCCTGAGTGCAAAACAGAGATAGTGAAGCCGTCCTCCACAGGTTCTGCGTAAAGCTCGCCTGGAATGACTTTTAACTGACCTGAATCCAGTAAGGTGGCTATCTTGGAAGCGTTTATGACTGGAATGGAAACACGGTAAGCCATCCACCAACTGAAATATGGCCAGAACCGCCGTTTGTCTTCCTCGGGCATTGCAGTCCATACCAAATCAATAATGCTATTCGTGGAATACAAGACCGCTTGCCAAGGACGCGGCAAACATGCGGCCTCGATTTCCTTTCGGAGGTAATTGAGTGGGGGAATCTGAATGCACTTTGATATCAGATTCGTGATTTGGGTGGTTGGGACTATTTCGCCTGCTGCGGCCATCTCTTCAAGTATCCAGGTAATGCAATCATCCAAACGCACGACGCCGTGACGTGAAATGTGAGTTTTGACCCGATCTGGGGTTAGGTATTTTGGCGTATACCTCCCCTGAGTACCGCGTACAGACGGAAGTGCTCCAGTACGTGAGTGTAGTGTTATTGGTCCTGTGTGGCCTCTTGCCGTTAGGCCAAGGACAGCATCGATCGCACTCAGTCGAGAGCCAATGATGGCAACCCGTGATTGTGGCGGGATAACTCTAACGATCCGCTTAATGGGGTAAGGAGTCGGGAAAAAACCTTTAAAATTCACGAGATGCTGATATTCCATGCTGCTACCATTGCCGCAGCTCAGCACAACATGATCACTAGCAAAAGATAGATTTCCTTTAGTCGAAACCACAACCCGACTGTCATGTGCAAAGCTGATCCTGTTGGCTTCATCGTTTACAAGGATAAGCCGGCATCCAAGCTCAACAGCTCTATTACCCAAGGCTTGGACCATATGCGAGAGATATAGGCCAAATAAGGGCCGTGGAAGATACGCATCAGGTCGCAGAGCTACGTTCGGGAAATCGTCTTCCCAATAATCTCGATGATCCTGAAGCCATTGATAGAAGTGCCCTGGTTTGTTTGAGAACGGTGTGATGAAAGCTGCTTGAGTGTTCAATAAATTTGTCGGAATGTCCTCAGAGTACGCCAATCCTCGCCCAAAATGTGATCTTTTTTCCACCATGAATATTGTCAGAGCACCGTAACCATGCTCTTTCGCAAGGCCTTCAAACAAGGCGTCAATTAATGAGACGCTTGATGCGCCTCCTCCCACAACAGTAATTACGTTATCAAACATTTCAGCAAACCTCCGAGCGCAGCCTTGAACTACATGTGCCGCGCATTTTATTAGATGGGGTTGATGTTACTGTTAACTGATTGAAAATCTAAATGGAACAAGCATTCCTCCATTTGTTTGCAATCAGCGGATATAACGAAATTGCCTTCCATATTAGGTATAATGTCACGCTCGATGCTTATCCCAGGGGCGACCTCATCGAGATGTACGACGCCATTATTTAGCGAAAAAACAGCACGCTCGGTAATGAATTTAATTTTCTGATCCATTTTATTCGCATAGGAACCGCTAAAGGTTAGATGCGAAACATTTCGGACGAATTTACGAATAGTTCCTTCTTTAACAATTCGAATCCCTCCATCCATCGGTTCAATTTCGAGTCCTACGGTTGTGAAAGTGCCGCAAAATAAAATAATATTGGTAGATTGGGAAATATTAATAAATCCCCCTGCTCCGTATAACTTGTTATCGAACTTTGACGCGTTGACATTCCCGAAAGCATCGACTTCGGCAAAGCCCAAGCAAGATACGTCCAGTCCCCCACCTTCATAGAAGTCAAATAAAGACGATTGCTCCATCAATGCATCAGGATGATAACTAGCCCCGAAGGAGAGCCCAGTAGCTGGTTTTCCTCCTATCTGTCCGGATTCGACGGTGAGAGTCATGTCATTCCCGTCCATGTTCTCTTCAGCTATTTGGGCTATGAGTGCAGGAATTCCAATTCCAAGATTGACTACCTTCGCACCTAGAAATTTAATTTCTTTCAGGGCCCGCCGGGTAATGATTTGTTCAGCAAATGAAATTGGCGTTTTCAGCACTCTACTTTCTCCTGGAAGAATAAATGCTGGATTGTATCTTTCGCCATAGGTTTGCGGATGATCCCCGGCATCAGCGACAACCACATAATCAACGAGAATTCCAGGTATGCTCACATCGTGTGGCAATATTTTATGGCGTTCAACCAGATATTCGACCTGAATAATAACAATACCACCTGAATTTTTTGCGGCCATGGCCTGGGCAAGCGCGTCGTTATATGATACTTCCTTATGCATGGATATGTTCCCATCAGGATCACTGCATGTTCCTCTCAATAATGCACAATTTATTTTTAATGACGGATAAAAAAGCATTGGTTCGCCATATAAAGAAATTTTTTTTATAAGAGAAGGGCCTCCCTTTTTGTTTAATCGCGCTCCATCCAGACTGGGGTCAACAAAAGTTTCTAAGCCGATCCTGGAGAGAAGTCCCGGTTTTCCGGCCGCAATTGTGCGAAAAATCTGACTGATAACACCTTGAGGCCAGTTATGAGCCTCGATAATTCCCCGGGTGGCCATATTCCCAAGAGCAGGAACGAGACCCCAGAATCCGCCAATCGCACGATCTACCAGCCCAGGTAAAGCAAGTGCGTCAACACCACGGCCTTGGCGATCTCCGGAAGCTGACGCGAAAAAGAGTGTCAATCCGCGAGGTTCCCCTTGATTTTTGTACCTAATTGCAATGGCTCTGGTCAAGGCATCAGGATGACCGCAGCTGCCAAAGCCACCAGGGATAATAGTCCACCCATCCTTCAGGAGTTGCGCTGCTTCAATTTCTGAAATTACTTGCATATTGTTCACCGGTAGCCTTAGTTGCGCTCGTGGGAAGCGACCGGTTGTACTGGCTTTTCCCATACGACAAGAAAAGTGCAGCCGTTTTCAGACGAGAGTTCGTGGCTAGAGTTTGGAGGATAGACCTGTAGCACACCGGCTGTGTGATGGCCGCGATCATCAATCAATTCACCTTCAAGTACGAGGATCAATTCCCAACTTGGATGTAGGTGACGTGGGGTCACCGCACCTGGTGCGTAGCGAACTATGGCGCAGGCGGGTCCATCCACGGTAGATGTGTGGTCTTCATAGAGCGTGAAGATCGAGACACCCTTGCGCCCTTCAACCTGATACGACTCGAATTGTAGTTCCTGGATGCTCTTGATGGGCAAGTGCGATAATTGAGAACCATTGGTACCAGAGAACATATTTGTAATGGTTAAACCGTTTTTCATGGCAATACTCCTCTCGAAATTTAGTGTCTCAATAGTTTTATTTTACATGATGATGGTTCATGAGATAAACGCCAGCGCCCGATACAATGAAACCTAATATGGCCAGGGAACTCGGGATCTCACCTAACGTTGCGGTGGCCATAATTTGAGTTGTCGCAGGTATTACGTGAAACAAATTGGTAGCTTTGCTTGCTTCGCCCCGCCGAATCATGATGTATAAAATTGCGAGCGCGGCGACTGAGTTTAAAAGGGTGATCCATCCAACAGAAGCCGCGAATGGTATAATATTTGTTACATGCATTGTTTCGGTCGTGTAGGCTAATACAAACATGACAATCGATGCCGTGACCATCTGAATAAAACAACCCACCCAGAGGTCAATTCCGCTGAGAAATTTCTTTTGATAGATCGTACCTAAGGTAATACCAACGAGTGCTAAACAGACGGCGCCGTACGCACTAAATGATGTACCATGTTTGGAAAAGCTACTTGCGACAACAATTGCCACGCCGCCGACACCAAGTAATGAACCGGGAATATCTCTCCAATTAAGTTTCTCACCTAACCAAAACGATGCTCCAATAATAACGAAAATTGGCATGAGACCAATAATCAACGCAGCTTGACCAGCAGGAACACCGTGGCTAATGCCCGTGTAGAGTCCACCGAATTGCAATGCCTGCAAAAGAAGACCCACAATCGCAGCATGAACATAAGATATAATTTTTTTAGGCCATTTTGATTTGATCGTAATTGCCACACCCAGAAAAATAATCGCCGCCAATGAAAAGCGATAGAACGTCATTGTAAATGGTTCTCCATAACGAACGCCAAAAGCACCACCAATGTAACCTGAGCTCCAGAGAACTATGAAAGCAATCGGAAGCGGGGAAATAAGTCGGATCTCTGATGAGTTATGGGAAATAGAAGTCATTGTATTCTCCAATATGGTTTTTGTTGGAGATACTTTAGGTATTAGCCAGAACACTTGGAAATAATATAAATTCATGGTCGACATGCATGATGCTTATAGCTGTAAGACCAGGTGAATTTCCGTAGTAGTTCATGTCGGAATCGGTGTCAATCGTGCAGGTATGGTGTGTTTTTTCCTGCAGGATTAGGGATATCTCATGACTAAAATACTCTGCGGAGCGTTGTCCTTTGAAAAAACCACTTGAAAATATCACACAAAAAGCCGCTGTACAGGGAACAAATCAACTACTCAAATTTTTATTAGTGGCGCCAATCGTAGAGATGAGAGTAATGATCATCAGGTAAATCAATGCCACGGCGACTAAGCAGGTCTTTGTAAAGATTCACATGAGTGAACTCATTGCTAACCTCCTCAATTTCATCCCAAAGGTTGCGGCTAATTTCACCACGCGTTTCGGGCAAAGATCCAACCAGCGTCATGGCAACCAGATCAAAAAATAGTAAGTTCAGGGCGCTATCACTTTTAAAAAAATAATAAATCTGTCTTTCTGAGGCCTCAGCTTCAAGATAATCAAAAAGGGGATGATGGGAAGCCTGATGAGAACACCACAAATCACGTAATTGATCGACAAAATCATCAGGATTCAAGTCTTCTGGCAAACTACCATATCGTTGTCTTTCATGTTCTAACCAGCCCCGTTCCAGACGATTTCTAACCTGGACGAGGATAGGATCATATTGGTTTCGACAGGCGTCAGAGAGCGGTTCGGCCAGATAGGATTGATAAAGATTGAACAATGCTTGCTGCACCGCACGCTGCGCCCGCAAATCGCCGCTTGTATACGCCAAACTTAGGCTAGAATTTGTCAATGTAATCAGGTTGTTGATGGTATCAGGATGATTATCGTAAAAAGTGGTCAGGTCATGTGTGTTAATAAGCCGATATGTGACATTATCGATTGCATCAAAATCTAACTCATTGAAAATAGGCTTTTTTACCTGACGTTCTGTTCCAAATTCATAATAATTGCCCTTATCATGTTTAGGGTCTTTCACGTTATACCTTACACGTATGTATTACAATTATTTGTAATATAAAGATTTCATATATGTTAAAAAATGAATTCATTCAATTGAATTTACTGAATATTTTATATGTTATTCATTTTGACCTGAGTATTTGTTGATATTAATCATGGTTCAAACGATACAAGACAGTATAGTTAAAATCGTGCTCATTCTTATGAAGGAGGCTTTTGTGCCCTACCTATTGCTCACGTTGGCGGCCTTATTCTGGGGAGGGAATTATGTTGTGGGACATATCCTGGTGTCAGGTGCTGATCCCGTTATCCTTACAGAAGCCCGTTGGGCAATCACCGCTGTCTTACTCATGACTCTCTACCGAAAACAGATTATCGCCAGTCAGGCCCTTTTGACTCATTCGTTACCGGTAGTGGTGTATCTCTCTATTTTTGGTCAAGTTCTGTTTCCCCTTACCCTCTATATTGGGTTGCAATATACCAGCTCATTGAATGCAGCCATTTATATGTCAGCGACACCGTGTATGGTACTGCTAATAAATAAAATAATATTTAGAGATTATATTTCTAAAAATAATTTATTAGGTGTCATATTAAGTACGATGGGGGTGATCTATCTTGTGCTAAAAGGCCAGCTAACAAATATACACGCCTTCCGGGATCTCAACCAGGGTGATTTGTGGACAATGGGTTCAGCGTTGAGTTGGGCATTTTATTGCTCTTTTTTGCGTAAAAAAGACAAACGCATACCGGGTAACGCTTTTGTTGCCGTCAGTTCATTAATCGGGGCTGTTATCTTGATCCCTATACTTATTATCTATGCGCAGATTCAGCGTCATATCGAATTATCATCCTATCATCATATGTTTTTTTTAGCTGGGTTGGCTTATTTGGTTTTTTTCCCGTCCTGGCTTTCTTATGTTTTCTGGAACCGTGGCATCGCTGAAATTGGGGCAACAAGGGGGGAAATATATACACATATCATTCCGCTTTCTGGTGGAGTATTGAGCGTGATTTTTCTGAAGACTGAGCTGCGACCGTTTCATGTGATTAGCGCTGTTTTTATTATACTCGGGATTTGGTTTTGCTCTAAAAAGCAACATGTGAGAATAACTAAAGTTTCCCTCCCTCTGAATAAATGATCGCCTTGGTTGCCATCCATGCAATCATGGCCGGTGGATATTCTTTCGCTGTCATCCCTTGGGACTGACTGGCGGTGATGGCACCGTCAATCAGCATGACAATGATAAATGCTGTTCTTTCGGCCGGCTCTGGTTTAAGGCACGAAAGTATTATATCTCTAATCAGGTTACTAAGACCTGATTTGAAACGTGCGTTTATTTCACCGATGGCCGATATTGAATTGCCAAATTCCACCATGGCACGGGTGAACATACACCCATTAAAATCTGGCCCTGAGAACCATTTATCATAATATTCAAAAATTGCAAAAAGCTTTTCTTTTGTAGAGGATTGCCTTTCTGTCACTTGGCTGATATCCCTCAGGAACTGATGAAGTTTTTCTTCTAGAATGACGATGATGAGTGATTCTTTATCGGGGAAATAACGATAAAACGTCATTTTAGACACTCCCGCTACTTCTGCAATCCGATCAATCCCAGGCGACTGATATCCTTCTTTGTTAAACAACCGCATTGATGAGGTGATAATGTCCTGCTTTTTCGATTTCATTATTATACCGATAAATAAAGGTGCGCCAGTTAAAGGGTAACTTTGCCCAGGATACTCGCCGATTTGGGCAATCTGATCATTGTCAAACTACACATTTCGCTCAAAGAACCTTTTTTCAATAGTATCATCCCAGTCCAGAAATGAGTGATGTCAGAAAAAAAACGTTATATAAATGTTATTCATGTACTCTCCGAGGAAGAAATCACGGTTGAGGTCGGTTCTGACTTGGGCTGCGCTTTTCATCAATTTCCCTCTTGGTTTGCTTTTCGCTACTTGCTCTTATCCATTTTGAAGGATATATCCTATATTTACAAAAGGAAAACGGTAAATCTTTCCTTCCTTTTCCGACGTTTTCCTAATGGACCGTAGCAATCCCGCCGGGGTGGCCGGTATTCCAGGCTTTGAGCAGGGACAACGCCTCGGCGCCCCGGACTTCGCCGACCAGGATACGGTCGGGTCGCAGACGCATCGTGGTTTTAAGCAGCCGCAGCATATCGACGTAGGTGGTCGCGCGTGCAGCATCACGCGGTTTTCCGACCGGCATTGCAACTCACCGGTATCTTCGATAATCACCAGGTGCTGCAGAAGGAACTGTGTGGCGATATCATCAATAAGAGCGTTGGTCAGTGTCGTTTTACCGGTACTGGTCCCCCCCCACCACCAGGATATTGTCGTGCTGCCGGATGGCCTGGCGCAGAATGTTGCGTTGGGTCGCGGTCATGATGTTGCTTGCCACATAATCGTCCAGGGTAAAAATCTTCAACGCCTTGCGTCGCAGGGTAAAAACCGGCGCCGGGACAATAGGCGGTATTAGCGCCTCGAATCGGCTGCCGTCGATGGGCAATTCACACTCCAGGATGGGGGATTCACGGGTGACGTGGCCATGTAGGGTGGACGCCACGGTCCCGATAAGCGCTTCCGCCTGCCAGGCGGCCATGACACCGACGGGTTGCATCTGTTCACCCAGGCGTTCGACCCAGAGACGGCCGTCATCGTTGAGCATGATTTCAATCACATCGCGCTCGTGCAGCAAATCGGTGATGATGGGCCCTAATTCACGGGTAATTTTCTCCCGCACGCGGGTCTGCTGCTCTGCAGCGAGGCTGAGGTGAGGCGATATCGTGTCACTCATAAAGCATTTTCCCAAGACTCTTTAAGGATAATATGTAGGTTATATCCTACATATAAATTTTGTCAAGGAGCAAAATTTAAACGCTGTAGAAAACGAAATGAGCGGGCGAAGGGGGTAATAAAATCGTGGTCAGGTGACCTTGGCCATGTTCAGTAGGGTGCGTCGGCTTGCTTTATTGATGCCCCTGGCGCAGGGCAGAGTAATGCGGGTCGAGGGGAAGCAGTCACGAGTATGCTCTCAGAGAAGATCAGACAGTTTACAGCCCACCGCCTGGGCGAGGCGATCCATCAGATCGATGGTGACGTTGTGCTTACCGGTCTCAATATCCGACAGGGTCGTACGCTGGATGCCGGTCCGGTTCATCAGATCCGTCTGTGACAGACCGGCTTTCTGGCGGGCCAGTTTGAGTTTTTGCGCAAAACGTAACCGGGAAGGCGAAGCCGTTTCTATCGACCGGCGTGGCGTACTTTCTGTCATCGATATCTCTTAATAAGTAGGGGACCCGGTTAACATCATCATCAGCAGGACGCGGTCAGATTCAGCGTAAAAACGATTCATCCCAATGATCTTATCAATGCGTTTTTCTTTAAAATATCATTTTTGCCATCTGCCCGGGTGCCATGATATTCAGCGGATATTCAAGGGCTGATGAATGATACTGGCTATCTAGAATGGATTGCAACAGGTGCGCTTACCGTTTCGGAATATCAATTATCCCCTGGGGAAAGCTAAAGCCTACGCTGAATGCGGGTCTTTCCTTGTTCGCCGTTGCCTCACTGCAGTGCGGTGCTACGCCGAACCCTATGGCTGCTGGTCGGCGCGCGGGCGCTTCAGGGCAATCGGTGCGGCATTCCTGATGATGCTTGCCATGGCGTCGCTGATGCGCCAGGCCGGCCGTCTACCACACGCTGATGCCACTGTCGCCAGGTGCGCGTTCACTCAGGCTGATTTCCCTGAGCGCTACAGCCATCCCGGCACCATTTGCCATGGCCTCACTTAGTTGTTCTGAGGAGCGTTGCTCAACGGCCCATTGTTCAAACCGGCCGGAGCGATAAAAGCTTTTCTATGCGCCAAGGATCCCCCGGTGGTGGTGCCAGAACGTCTCCAAATTGTGGCCACTATTAACTGATCCATTGGGCCGCCTTTGACAGGATCACCTGAATTGTCCGAGGACTAAGGCGGCCTCATGAGGTTATCCCCTGCTGTAACAAGTATGCCCGAATATGATCGGCAGTGGTTTTACAGACCAACCAAAGCGCCTCATCAGTAAGCCAACCGTCAGTTCCTCCGTTGTGATTATTGAGCTGATAATGCCGCCGGGGAATGCCGGGTTTTATCACCGGAGGTATCCGGTGATGATAATTCCGATATCACAGCAGTGCCGGGGCGGATGGCGGCGTCACCGTGGCCGGCAGGCGCCGGGATATACGGCCTTCATGCTGCCAAAGCCGTAACCATTTAAAGATAAGGTTGCTGCCGACACTATTATCACGAGCGATTTGGGAGACATTGGCACCAGGCCAGGACGCCAATTCAACCATATGCAGTTTAAAGTCGTCGGAATAGGTGTTACGGGAACCGTTACGCCAATTGGCGGGCTTTTCCATAAATAGAGCTTTCTAAATTAGAGGGAGCTCTAACCTACCCATCTCAGGACGTAGAGAACAGACGGCGCTAGGTTTACGCTTACAATTGATGCAACGGGGAAGGACAAACATTCCCTCAACCTGAATAAGGTACTGATTAACAGATCAGCGTTTCTGCTATATGATTCCAAGCAGGATGACATAGCTTAGAAAGGCTGATCGAAGTGGATGATTTAACAATTCAGCAAATCCATGATCGGTGTCTAAGCACCACTCAACAAGCCATTGAAGGTTTTGGGTGGGATAACATCTCGGTTGGCGTGCTAAGCGAAGCAGATAAAGAACGGCTGGAAGAGGGCATCGACCACAGCATCCTCAACTGGCCGTGGGCGATGAATCGTTACAGAGGCAACGCCGACGATGGCATCCTAGACATCTCCCTCAAGGTAATCGATCATGATGACCCGGGCTCGTTACATGCGGTCATTCTTTGCAAGTATGATGAGCGGCGTGAACAGTTCTCTATCTGCATGTTGGAGAATTTTATCTCTGATGAAGAGACAGCTCTGACAGGCAATGTGCTGGTTATTGCCCTAATATACTCAACAACATTCTGCAATATTGTTGAATTTGAAGAGGTTTTTATTCAAGATCCAATTCCTGATGCGCAACCACGTTACAGGTCGTATGGCTTTGCTCAAGTGTGGAATGATCACGACAAAATGTCGGCTGAAGTGCGGGACATTCTGGAAATGATCCGTATCAAGGTGAATGGCGTTGATCTTGATGAGTAAGAAGTTACCTCTATGGCTAACAGGGGCTGTTTGTTAAATGAACAGAGTTGATGTAGAATTGTATGCAATGATAGTAAGAAAAAAGGAGGCGTAATGATCAAGCAAACTAAAAGAATCGATTCTGACAAAGCGATGGCTGCTGCGAAACGCTCCTTAGATTTCTGGGCAACTATTGACGGCAATAAACTCGCCAAAGTGGGTCAGAAAGAGAAAGAAATGGATATTGTGGGACCGAGAAAAAAAGTAAAGTCGGCCAAATACGCATAATCTGTGTTCGTCATGAGTACATCTGACACAACAGCTTGAAAGATTGAGAGTTACCGGTTTTGGTAAGAGTGTCGAATCCTTTTACATATGACTCTCATGCTTCTCTCTAACAATCCTGCCATTAAACACAAAGTGGGTTTACTGAATCTCGCCGAAGAGCTCGGTAACGTGCCGAAAGCAGCCTGCGAAGTAGACTCCCCCAAAAATTTGAGCATTTTCAGCCTCAACCAAGATGCCCGACCGCTTACGGTGCTGACAGCTACTTTTGGGCTTTAAGTATCAAAAAAGGTGGCCGGCGGCAGTGCTTCACTAATTCGGGCCGTTGTGCCAGGGCTTCTTTTGTCGGTTGCGACTCAGACAATGCGCGCAGGGTAAAACCACAACCCAGCAAGGTATTCACATAGTTTTCTGTCGTGCGATGGTATTTAATGACGTCGTTTATAAACCACTTGGTATGGCGTATCGACTGATCGTGATAATTATCCAGCCGCCAATGTTCGCCAGCTTCAGTGGTGATCCATCCTACCGGCCAGGCGGTACAAACCGGATGTTCAACGCTGAAAATAAAATATCCGCCGGGCTTTAGCGTTTTATAAACCTTGCGGCATATCCCCAGATAATCCCCAACGTAATGCAAGGCTAATGACGACACCACCAGATCATAAATATTGTTATCAGCAGCAAAATCCTCCATCGAAATATGCTGAAAGGTAATGTCCGGATCATCCGTCAGGCGTTGTGCCTCAGCCAGCATACGCGTTGACAGTTCAATCCCCGTGACATGGGCGGCACCATTCCCCTGATGCTATCAAGGATGTTGGCAGTGTGTCCTGAAGGTAGATGATGCCCGGCAATTGAGCCGGAAGGCAACTGATGGAGCACCCGTTGGGCAAGTTAAGCGTTACGGTATCGGGCTGAGTATTCTCAACGGCAATGCGCCTGGCGGGAATAAAGGCCAGAGCAATAGTGGCGATATTCTCGTGATTATTTTTGGAATTTTTTAGCCAGGAGTAGACGTTGTGAATCGCAATGTGCTGCTGTTGGCAATAATGCGGTTTGGTTAGTCCACTGCGTCGCCAGGCTTCAATATGACGCAGCTGTTCGGTGCGGGTATGCCGTTTCATCGTGGTTTATTTCACGCTGAAAAAAAGAAGGTGAAACAAGCATGCGGAAACGGAAATAAATCAGCAATGCGAGATGCCAGCACGCTTACGGGATATGCTTATGGTATCGACATGTTCTGGCTATGTGTCGATAAAACGCGATTTTTTAAACATAATGGCGTGACATGTTTATAGCATCGACATATTATGGCTATATGTCGATGAAAACGGTTTTTATAAGCATATGAATTGGAATCCAGAAACCCCTCACAACGAGTTGCCGATACTGCCGCCTGAACTGGAGCGTGTTGAAACGCGCCGCGTACTCAAAGCGTGCATAAGTGCGCGCGCAGCAATCGCAGAGTTGAAAACTGCCGGTGAGTTGATCCCCGATCAAGGCTTGCTGATAAGCATCCTTCCGATGCTGGAAGCGAAAGATTCTTCGCGCATTGAGAACATCGTAACTACCAGCGATCGGCTCTTTCAGTATGCTGGCCACGCAGATGGCGCGGATCCGGCCACCAAAGAAGCGCTGCGCTATCGTACAGCGCTTTATGATGGCTATACCCGCCTTAAAGACTATCCACTCTGCACAAACACAGCGGTAACTATCTGCACCAAATTACGCGCAGTGCAAACCGATATCAGGAAAACGCCGGGTACAGTATTGCGTGATCAGAATAATAACGTGGTATATACGCCGCCGGTGGGTGAAGACGCCATTCGTAACTTACTGGCGAACTGGGAACGGTTTATACACGGTGATGATGATTTAGATCCGCTGGTGAAAATGGCCATCGCACACTATCAGTTTGAGTGCATCCACCCGTTTCAGGACGGGAACGGGCGAACGGGTCGTATCCTGAATATCCTGTACCTGATTCAGACTGGATTGCTTTCGCTGCCTATACTGTATTTGTCCCGCTTTATCCTGGAGAGGCGTGATGATTACTACACATTCCTGCGCAGGGTGACAGAAGAGGGTGACTGGGAATCGTGGATTTTATTTATGTTAGAGGCAGTGAGAAACACGTCTCGGTGGACGACTGATAAAATATCGGTTGTCAGAGAATTGATGGCGGAAACCACAGCGTATGTGCGCGAGCAACTGCCGAAAATCTACACACATGAACTTATCCAGGCGCTTTTTGCGCAGCCGTATTGCCGGATCGATAACCTTGTTGAACGAGGTGTGGCCAAACGCCAAACGGCATCAACATACCTCAAACAGTTAGTAAATATTGGCGTACTGGAGGAAATGACTGTTGGCCGTGAAAAGCTGTATATTAACATCAGGCTGCTGCGTGAATTGGGCCAGTAACGTGGACGCTATTATGTAGTAAATACACGTTGCTTATAAAATAGCCAGTATCAGCAGATGAGTGGGTTTTGCATGCCGTCACGGGCAAAGCTTGCGGGCGGTGGCATCAAGCACTTTTTGGCGCAGAGGTGAGTGGCTGCCTGAGCGACCATCTTTAATACGGTGGCAGTTACTCAGAATTATTTATCAGGCATGAGCGTACCCAGATCACTACTGTTTATTTGGGATGATAAGTCGGGTTTAAGAATTTTTTCAGACGCGGGAAATAGCGGTCAACCCACATTCAGTACTGGTGCTGACAGTCACTTTTGAGCTTTAAGTAGCAAAAAAGGCGGCCGGCGGCAGTGCTTCATTAATCCAGGCCGTTGTGCTGGTAAACTCATATTGTTCATCAAAGGCCATCACAAGCAGTATGTTCGATCGCACAGTCCTGGACGGTAAGGATGCAGAACAAATGATAAAACAAATGCGTGCAACTCCGGCTGAATTTAAAGCCCGAGTAAATGCGTCTGTTGAGCGTGCCCGTCAGATGAAAGATAAACTGGCCAAATTGGGCGTTAAAAGCTAAAAACTCACTAAGGCTGCATGAGCATGGATGAGGCTATACAGCCTGATTATTTAATACTTCCTATCGACGAGCATCATCGAAGTGGTTCTTTTAAATCCGGAGCTCAAGAATTTCTCCCCCTCAAGACTTTTTTTTACAAAAAGAAGCTGTGAAATTCAAAAGAGGCTATATTGCTCAAACATATATCATTATTGATGATAATGAAAGGGTGGGTAGAAATAAACCAGTTTTAGAATATCATTATAAAATATTAGGATATATAACCTTAACGTGTAGTGAAGTTGCTATCGAGGGGTATAAGCTCGAAGGGTGTGAAAATGCTGATAAATATGCATCACTACCAGCAGTGAAAATAGCTCGACTTGCTGTAAATAACAGGGCGCAAAGGAAAAAAATAGGTAAGCAATTATTTGAATACGCATTGATGGTAGCGAAAGATGAAATAATGCCTCGGGTCGGGTGTCGGTTTCTTATTACAGATGCGAAAAAAAGGCTATACCATTTTATGAAAAACAAGAAATGCAATTATTAACTACTGATGAAAATAAAGGCAAAGAACACTCAGTAATGTTTATTGATCTTTGCGATGAAATAGTGTAGTTGAGTGTTTTTTAATTTATTGAATTTTTTTGTAAAAACCGGACGTTACTCCGGTTCATTAATATTATATTTTTTATTTCATTAAAAACATTTAGTAATTTATACATATTAGGTTCTCTATTACGCTCTGGATGCTAAAAGTGTATATCTTGCCTTATTATATAATAAAATATTAATTTTCCGAAACGACATATTACAATTGAAAATCGCAATACAGCGGCATGCTTGTACTGTACGAAAGGAACAATGGTAAGTTGAACGACAAAGGGGCGAGCGATCTTTGTCTGGCGTACGACGTCAGGGGACGCTCCCACCAAGGCCCTCTTTCTCTGACAGGAATTTTCCTTACATGAACGATAAAATAGTGCGGGAAGGTAGGCCGGTGAGCCTGGATTTACAAAGCCATTTGGCGGAACTTGACGCCAAAGGTCTGCTGGTTCGGGTCGACCGCCCCATCAACAAAGACACCGAGCTGCATCCGCTGGTGCGTTGCCAGTACCTGGGGGGTATCGCCGAGGATGACCGTCGCGCGTTTCTTTTTACCCATGTGATTGACTCCGCCGGCTGTCGCTATGACATGCCGGTGGTGGTGGGCGCGTTCGCCGCGTCCCCCAGGATCTATGCCATGGGGATGGGGCGTAGCGTAGCGGATATCGGTATGGATTGGCTGCATGCCATCAGTCATCCCATAGCGCCGGTGGTCGTCACCGACGCCCCGTGCCAGGAGGTGGTCATCAAGGGCGACGATCTCCGCAAACCTGGCGGCGGGCTTGCGGCCCTGCCGGTGCCGATTTCCACACCGGGCTTTGACGCGGCGCCCTATCTGACCGCCACCCTGTGCGTAACGGCCGATCCCGAAAGCGGGGTGCGCAACATCGGCACCTATCGCGCGGCCCTGAAGAGCACGGATCGGTTGGGCGTACGCATGTCGTCACGCATCGGTGGCGCCGGCGGGTATCTTCACTGGTGCAAATATCGCGAACGCAAGGAGCGCATGCCGTGCGCCATTGTCATCGGTGCGGCGCCGGTTGTCATGTACACCGGCCCGGAAAAACTCGCCATCGATCAGGATGAACTCTCCGTGGCAGGGGCCCTGGCGGGCAGCGCAATTCGCACGACGAAAACCATAACGGTGGACCTGGAAATCCCCGCCGACGCGGAAATTGTTATTGAGGGCCTGATCGATACCGACCTGCTGGAACCCGAAGGTCCGTTTGGTGAAAGCAACGGTTATGTTGCCCTTGAAGATTTTAATATGTCCATGGAAGTGACGGCCATCACTCACAGGCGCAAGCCGGTTTTTGCCTCCATGATAAGCCAGGTCTCCCCGAGCGAGTCCAGCGTCATCAAGAAGCTGGCGATGGAGCCGCTATTTTTGAATCACCTGCGCGACCATCTGTCGCTAAAAAGCGTGCTTCGCGTGGTTATGCATGAACCGCTGAGCAATCTGCGGCCGCTCATTTTTGTCCAGTTTTCCAATGACACGCCGAAAAGCGAGATTTGGCGAGGTTTGCAGGGCACTGCGGCGCGACTGGCCGACTGCGGTAAGCTGGTCATCGCGGTAAGCGAGGATATCGAACCGGAGCATACCGATGCGGTGATGTGGTCCCTGGCTTACCGGTGCAATCCCATCGAAGACGTACATCTCGAGCCGTACCGATCCACCGGGCACTCCCCGAAATCAGGGCCGAGCCATTCAGACTCCACCATGCTTATCGATGCAACGCTCAAGTATCCCATGGCGCCCCTCGCTTTGCCCAGACGCGAATATATGGAGCGCGCCCTTACGCTATGGCGGGAGCTCGGCATGCCGGCGGTAAGCCCACGTTCGCCGTGGCATGGCTATTCGCTGGGGGATTGGACTGAGACCTGGGAACACTTTGCCCGCAACGCGGTGGCGGGTGAATGGATGAAGAATGGCGATACAACCTGGGCGCGGCGTCGCGGTGGGCTGACGCCGGAGACGCCGGCGCGAACCGTCGAAGACACCTCGGATGCCAAGAAGTAGGGGGACATAACCCAGAGTCACCTGGCGCCGGAACCCCAAACGCGATAGTGGGCTGTGCTTTTGACAGTTCGCGTCAGAGTGAACACTTCCCCTAAACTATCGCCCAACGACCAGGAGCAGAACTTTGCGCTTTGCCTCAATTTGCGGGCGGCAACTTCGGGCAAAGCGCCCCCGCATCCGATCCTCACGCCGCGCTCAAGGCTTGCCGCTCCTTGTCAAGCGGGCTGCGGCCGAGCACTAGGGACATCGTCAACGCAACGCTCAAAACGGCCAATATCGCAGTGGCAAGACCACCGAACTGCGTCGCAAACCATGAATAGTTTCCATTGACGACAATGGTTGCAGGCAGGCACACAAACCCGAACGAGGCCATATAAGCCAGAGGCGCCAGAAAAAATACCGCAATGGATTTCCATCCCTGAAGCTGTTCCTCAAACTTGTAAAGCAGCGCCGCCGCCAGGAAGCAGCCTGCCGCATTCACGAACACCCACCATGTGGGAAATACCGACAACACAAACGGTTGATTTCCGTAATAGGTGTAGAGGCCTGGCACCCGCAAACTTATTTCCTCGAATATGATATCCACCACCCACATCAGCACATAGGCAATCCAGAGCGTCTTTGTTTGCACGTTCCGCCTGAGCAGGCTATAGGGCGTGTAAATCAATATCGCACCGAACCCCAACCAGGATGCAATGGGAAGCCACGTCATAGACCGTCCCATTATCGTGAATACGACATGATTCTCTCCCACGGCCCAATAGCACCCCCCAGCGATATCAATAAAAACCTCGACTATTGCAAAAAGCAGACCGGAGAAAGCAACCATTACCGGGTATATCCTGCCTCGTTTTTTTGCACTTATAGCCGCAATCACGCCAACGATAATCGCGATAGTAAGCGACACAATGGCATCAGTTAATGCATTCGAAAAATCATAAGGCAAATCGATGGGCGGACTAGGCCAGCGAAACACCGGATCCATCCCGGTCTTGATGACATGGCCGATTTCACCTGGATACGCAGCATACGCCGTCGCAACGGTACATACGGATGTTATTATGCCTAAAATTGCAGTTCCTACTCTCATCTGACACCTCATGTAAGATGTACCGCCCCACGAATACCCATGCGAGCAGCCATTATCTACTGTTAGATTTCGAGACGGCATCATTGTTTGACGCGTCAACGACGGGAAGAGGTTGCCGGTTTTCGGGAGCATACCAATGCGGATATACGGCCTCGATTGCGGCAATCAGTAATTGGCGGTCACGCGGCGGGGGAAGCTTCAGCCAGGCCTCGACGGCGCCGATCACGCCATGGGCGATGAAACCTGAAAACAGGCGGCTGGCGGCCGGCCCCGGCAGGGGCGGAACGCAATAACCTTCATTGAACAGGCGCAGCACCGACTGTTCGACGTGATCGACCAGCACGACGCGTAATAACAAGGAGGACGTTGGATGGTTCGCATAAATAGGCTCATGGGCAAGCACATGGTCGACAATTTCCTCCATCGTCCGCCGCGCGTTGGCCTGAGACAAAAATCCGTCGAGCTTGAGCAAGGCTATGTTGCGTTCGTGCAACGCGGTCAACTCATCGGACAGGACTTTGACAAGCAGGGTGATGGGGCTTTCGGCATGGGCATAGAATGTCGCCCGATTGATATGGACCAACCGGGACAATTCGGATACCGACAGGTCGGCAACGTCGCGTTGCGCCGCAAGGGAAAGGATCGCCTTTTTGAGAGAAAGACGCGTCCGCCGGACACGTGCATCGTCCTTCGGGGCGCCGCCTTCACAAGTTGCGCCAGATAGTGGTTTTTTAGTGTTCATGTCCTACTTATAGCCGATCGCATCGAGATAAACAACAGTTGTTGATTAAAAATGCGGGCACTGCGGGTGGTCACGTTAAGCGAGAAAAATTCCAGTACACAATAGCCGTCAACGCGGCGGCAGATACGCTTACCTGAATGTTGACGAACAGACATCATCGGTCTATGTTACATTAGATCGGACATCCGTCCTATTTAAGTAATATACGCGACTTATCTTGCAGGCGATATTGTCCTGCACTCCCGAGGGAAACCATGAACGATCAAGCTTCAAAACGAATTCAAATTTTTTGCGCCTATTGTGGTCCGGCATTTGTCATCCTGTACGGATTAAGCTGGGTGGTGCTCGGACATAACTATCCACCCCCTAATCCATTGTTTACCGGGCAGGAACTGGTTGATAATTTCTACCTTAAGTACCGTGGCCAAATCATGCTCGGCGAGTCGCTATCGACCGCCCTCGGCATTCTTTATCTGATTTGGGCTTGCCAACTGACGGTCCAGATGTGGCGACGAGAATCCACCCCAATCCTCTCGCTGCTACAATTGACCGGCGGCCTGCTGACGGGGTGGGTACTGATTTTCTGTCCCGCTCTCTGGGCCTGGTGTGCGGAAGCCGCCGGAACGGTTAACCCGGAATTGATCAAGGCGGTGCATTTTATGGCATGGTATACCTATGACATGACCTACATGATCACCACGGTCGAAGTGACCGCCATCTTCCTTTTGATCTTTCTGGACCAAGAGAAACCAGGCATTATGCCCCGGTGGGTTGCTTGCCTGGCCTTGTTCTCCGGCTTATCCTTCCTGCCGATCACGTTTTTGCCTTACTTCAAATCCGGCCCCTTTGCCCTCAATGGCTACTGGTCGTTCCATGTGGCATTTATCAGCTATGGACTCTTCACGGCAATCATCGGGCCCTACATGGTCCAAGATATCAGACGGGTCAAAACCCCGGCGGTCGTTGGATTGGGATCCGTCATCGGCCAGAGCCATTTCAATAAATGAGCAAGGGTGTTCCAAGCTGGCCTTATGTGCCCTGACCAAGGATAATCCGATTACAGTGGCAACTCGTTTCCCGGTACGGGGCACAGACATAATAAGCAAAAAATAATCGGAGCTTGGTTGATGATGAAATCAAAAAACGAAACTACGCCTGAGAAAATCCTTGCAGCAGCTTTCAAGTGTATCGCAGAGAAAGGATGTCATCGCGTTACGCTACGAGAAATCGCGCAAGAAGCGGGCGTAGTGTTAAGCCAGTTAAATTATTATTTTGTGAACAAGGAGGGGCTTTTCGCCGCTGTCATAAAAGTCATGCGGCAAACGTATACTGACGGTCTCGAACTAAGGATGAAAAAATGCAACTCGTTCGCCGAACGGATCACAGCACTGGCCGCCTATAATGAAGAACTGCTCAGGAATAATACGGCTTTATATCAAGCTTTCCTTGAATTCTTCAATTATTCGATGTGGTCTGAGCCGTTTAGAGTAGAAATGGCCGGGTTCGTGTCCGAAATCCTCGCAGCCATTGAAGCTCAGATTGTCAGAAATGGCGATGCGCAATGCCCGCAACCAGCGCCTTTCCCGCCTGAAGTCATCACGAGATTGATCCTGGCCGCGTCGTTCGGGCTATCCATTCAATACCTGCTGGCTCCGGCAGATACCCGGATCCTTCCGGGATTTGATGCAATGAAATCAATTATAGCGCGCGGCGCAGAATAATCTCTGACTGCGCAACAGATGACGTCTGCTTACATTTATTGATGACATTTTAAATTCAACTTATGGGACTTGACGGACGATATTCCGAACGTGCGCGGTTGTTATCCCACCGGCTTGAACAAGGCGGTCTACGTGTACCCGTATATCAGCCGATACTGTGACGCATTGATAGTTGCGAAATGCGGATGTTCCAAAAATTCCGTATTGATTCATGTCTATGGCCTCAGTTCGTCAATTATCGGCCTTGCTGAATAAGTAAGCATTTTGGAATAGTTCACACCGATTTCATCGGTATATTTAGATAGGCGCCGAGCTGCATGAGCAATATATCCGCGAGCACATCGTGCGTTGGCCAGTTGTTGGTTAAGCCAGAAACAATATGAAATAAATAATCTTGTTTTGGGTTGTGGCCGTTAATGCTGGACATGATCATTCTCGCATCAACCGCATTTATTGTTAACATTCTCATAATACTCAATGTTACTGTTTAAACAGTCTTATCCTCCCCCTTTCGTTTTAGCTTTTGCCCGTATTCTCATGCTACGGGCATTTTTTTCTCATGATCTGCATAACGCCCACCAGTAACGCGCTAATAGAGAAGTTGAATGAATTTTTTTAAGCAATCGAAAATTAAATTTCCATGGCCAATTCCACCACCCGGCACAATTAATTTGTCATTGTCTCTCTGAGCCATTAACCTATCATGCATATTAATTTTACTGTTATATTTTCTAAGGAGTCTAGGCTGAAAAAGAAAGCACAGAAAAATAGTCCACTTTTTACAGAGGTACCATCAATAAGAAAAAATAGACCATTTAATCTCAAATCTTTCTGACTCTCATTTTAAAAAAATAAATCATATACCACTAAGCACACGATGATAGCTATCGCTGCTATGGCTTCAATATCTCTGATGCTAATGTTACTGGCTGGGATGCTTTTCATCTTCATCATTACCTCCGCAGTGCAAGCTAATGATGGTCGTTTTATATACAATTCAGTGTGATTGAATCCACATTTCATGAGTATTATTTAATATTTGTAAATAATTGTTATTGACGTGGAAGTGTCTGTTTCAGTCCATTCCGATCAATAATTACGCAACTACCGCCACGGGCGGATGGTAACAAACTATGGCGGTATTGAGGATTACCCTTTCCAGCCACCGCCCAGCACTTTATACAGGGTTATTTGTTGTTGCAGTAATCCCAATCGGGTGGTGATTTGTGACTGTTGCGCGGCATAGAGCGAACGCTGGGCCACTAGGACATTCAAATAATTATCAACCCCCTGGCGAAAACGCATATCCGACGCATCATAGTTGC
>Ga0224527_1000497_pt1 | contig 25593 bp, 22 predicted proteins | sample CBST0metaG_FD_179882 | JGI IMG/M metagenome (GOLD analysis project Ga0224527, IMG submission 179882) | Peat soil microbial communities from Stordalen Mire, Sweden - C.B.S.T0 | ecosystem: Environmental > Terrestrial > Soil > Wetlands > Peat | place: Sweden: Norrbotten County, Stordalen Mire... | reverse complement strand
TAAGGCGGGGAAGGGAGGAGAGCGGGGTTGCTGTGCATGCAGGTTGGCGGGCGCATCGCAGGTGCGCGCCGGGTAGCATATAATTCTCTTGGTTTGGCGAACCTCATCCATCTCGCCGATTCAATTCTGTCGCCGGGACAACAGCCGCGCGGCACGCAATCCTATATAGCTCTCATTGAGAACTCCGAAACAGAAACACTCGCAACCAACGCACTTGTTTCCCACACAACGAAAAAGAGGAATTTATGACCGAGATTGATCTGGTACATGCGCGGGAAGTTCTTGATTCACGTGGCAACCCAACGGTAGAAGCAGAAGTTACGCTGGCCAGCGGAGCAAGGGGCCGAGCCATCGTCCCGAGCGGCGCTTCAACGGGAGAACACGAAGCAGTGGAACTTCGCGACGACGACAAGTCGCGCTATCAGGGCAAGGGTGTTCTAAAGGCGGTTGAGAACGTGAACAACGTGATCGGGCCGCACGTAGAAGGTTTGGACGCCTCCCGCCAAAGTGAACTGGATGCCGAGATGATCGAGTTGGACGGCACCGAGAACAAAGGGAAGCTGGGCGCAAACGCGATCCTTGCGGTGAGCATGGCCGCCGCGCGCGCCGTGGCCGAACACTACGATGTGCCGCTCTATCGCTACCTGGGAGGAGTGAACGCAACGATTCTGCCGGTGCCCATGATGAACATCATCAACGGCGGCGCACATGCGGATTCCAATGTGGACTTCCAGGAGTTCATGGCGATGCCTGTGGGCGCGCCCTCGTTTTCCGAGGCGTTGCGCTGGGGTGCTGAGACCTTTCATGCCCTGAAGGGTGTGTTGAAGAAGAGAGGCTACAACACGGCGGTGGGTGATGAGGGCGGCTTTGCTCCATCGCTGAAGTCCAATGAAGAAGCCATTGAAGTGATTCTGGAAGCGATTACGCAGGCTGGTTACAAGCCGGGTCATGATATCGCGATTGCACTGGACCCGGCGTCGAGCGAGTTCTTCGAGAACGGGAAGTACGTTTTCAAGAAGAGCGACAAGTCGGTGAAGACCTCCGGGGAAATGGTGAAGTTCTACGAAAACTGGGTGCGTCAGTATCCCATCGTCTCGCTGGAGGATGGCCTTGCGGAGAACGACTGGGACGGCTGGAAGATTCTTACAGACGAACTGGGCAGCAAGATTCAGATTGTGGGCGATGATATTTTCGTCACAAATTCGGCGCTGCTGGCTCGCGGCATAGACACGGGCGTGGCGAACTCGATTCTGATCAAGCTGAATCAGATTGGAACGGTTACCGAGACGCTGGAAGCCATCGAGATGGCGCGCCGCAATGGCTACACGGCAGTGATTTCTCACCGGTCAGGAGAGAGCGAAGACACGTTCATCGCCGATCTGGCAGTGGCAACCGGAACGGGTCAGATCAAGACCGGTTCAGCGAGCCGCACGGACCGCATTGCCAAGTACAACCAGCTTCTGCGAATTGAAGAAGAGCTTGGATCGGGAGCGAATTTCCTTGGTCTGGGTGCGCTCAACTACAACGGAGAGCTGATGGAGACGGCAGGCGATCAGGAGTAGATACCAGGAACGCCGGACCACCCGCAGCTACGGAGGGTCCGGCATTTTTAACATTTCCATTCAATGCTGTGCTCCTCTCGACTTTCATGAGAGAGGGATTTTTCTTTTCAGGAGCAGGTCATGGTTCGCCGCTTGGCAGCACTGGTGGTGCTATTCACGTCTATGTGCGCGGTTGGAGTGGCGCAGCAGGGAATTGCGCTGGATCCGATGCCTCCCTCGCGCGCGCAGGTGCTCGCTTTGTTAACCGCGATGGGCATTCGCCAAAACGTCGAGAATTCGCTTAAGACTGCACAGAATCGCGTGAAGGCTTCGGCTCACGCTGCTTACAAGAAGAGTCATCCGGATGCGGATGAGGCATCGCTGAAAAAGCTCGATGCGGTGTTTGACACAACGCCCCTGTTTGGTTTCGAAGAGATCTCTGAAACCGTCGTCGCCGTGTACCAGAAGAACTTGAGCGCTGCGGACGTACAGGCGGGCATCGATTTTTACACCTCGGAGTCTGGCAAGCGGCTTGTTGAGAAGCTTCCGGTGATCGTCCACGATGCCAACGAGAGCAGCAAGGAGCGTGTGCAGCAGAAGTTGGAAGTGTACAGCGCCGAGATCACTCGCAAGTTGGAAGCCTTCCAGCAGGAAATGGAGCAGCAGAAGCCGGGAGGCAATTCCGCACCCAAGGACCAGAAGTCTAAGTAGTGGCGCATTGCGCGCTGATTACGCGAGGAGTTTTTCAAATCATGGCTCGACCGAAACCGCTGGTGCTGATCATTCTGGATGGGTGGGGCTACGCGCCGCCCTCAAAGTCGAACGCAATATCGCTGGCGCGCAAGCCCACATATGACAAGCTCCTGCGCGAATTTCCCAACACGCTGGTACACACCAGCGGACGCTTTGTGGGCCTGCCGACAGGGCAGATGGGCAACAGTGAAGTGGGGCACTTGAACATCGGTGCAGGTCGCGTAGTTTACATGGACATCACGCGCCTGGACCTGATGATTGAAAACGGCGAACTGTTCAAACATCCCCTATTGCTGGAGGCGATGAAGCAGGCGCAGGTCAACGGACGGCGGCTGCACTTCATCGGTCTGCTGAGTGATGGCGGCGTACACTCGCACGAGAATCATCTTTATGCGCTGCTCAGGATGGCGAAGCAGAACGGGGTGGAGCGCGCATTCGTACACGCTTTCCTCGATGGGCGCGACACCGCGCCGGACTCTGGCGCGGGATACCTGGAGAAGCTACAGCAGAAGATGCGCGAGTACGGCATTGGCAAAGTTGCTTCCGTCAGCGGGCGTTACTATGCAATGGATCGCGACAAGAAGTGGGACCGCGAGCGCAAGGCCTTTGACGCCATGGTGCTGGGGAAGGCGGAGGGCGGTTCCACCACGGACGCTGTGCGCACTCTGAAGGAGAGCTACAATCGCGGCGTCAACGACGAGTTCGTGATTCCGTATGTGTGCGTGGACGAGAAGAACGAGCCGGTTGGTTCGATCCGCGACGAAGATGTGATCATCAACTTCAACTTCCGCGCCGACCGCGCGCGGCAGATCACGCAGGTGCTCACTCGGGAGAGCGGCATTACCGCTCAGGCCGGGCGCGACCTGCCGGATGCAGACAAGCTTGAGGCGGAGATTCCCGTGCGCGAGTTACCGAAGAACCTGCACTACCTCTGCATGACCGAGTACGACATGCGCTTCAAACTGCCCACGGTGATCCCGCCGGCGCGGCTGCATAACATTCTGGCCAACGTGATGGCCGCGCAAAATATGCGCAATCTACGCGTGGCCGAAACGGAGAAGTACGCGCACGTTACTTTCTTCTTCAACGGTGGCGTGGAGAAGCCGTTCCCCGGCGAAGATCGCGTGCTGGTGCAGTCTCCCAAGGTTGCCACCTACGACCTGAAGCCGGAGATGAGCGCGGCGGGCGTTGCCGAGGCAGTGGTGAAGCACATCGAGGACAACACGTTTGATGTGATGGTGGTGAACTTCGCGAACGCCGACATGGTGGGCCACTCCGGCATGATCGCTCCAACAGTGAAGGCCGTGGAGACCGTGGACGCGTGCCTCGGTGAAATCTACGCGGCTGTTAAACGCTGTGGAGGAGTGATGCTGGTGACAGCCGACCACGGCAACGCCGAAGAGATGGTCGATCCGGTAACTGGCGGCCCATTCACGGCACACACCACGAACCCGGTCCCGTTCATTTATGTCGGAGAGGCGGCAAGTCAGTTCTCGCTAAGACCTGATGGCGCGTTGCAGGATATTTCGCCAACAGTGTTGGGGATACTTGGCGTGCAGCAGCCCGTCGAGATGACGGGGCACGACTTGAGGGTGAAAAAGCAATAGCAGTCAACTCATAAATGGATTGCGAGGAAGCATTATGAAATCATTGTTTGCTGTCCTGCTGTGCATTTTTGTCTTGATAAGCGTTTTGTCCGGCCAGAATGCAGCAGAGAAAGCAGCTACCGATGCTGCCAATCACTGGCTCGCGGTAGTTGATGCAGGAGACTACGCTGCTAGCTGGCAGGCTGCGGCACCTGCATTCAAGGCTGCCGTGGCCAAAGACCAGTGGGCGCGGGCGCTCCGGGCTACGCGCTCTCCTCTCGGGAAAGTCCTTTCACGGACGGTGAAATCAGCGAAGTATACGACCAGCCTGCCCGGCGCACCGGATGGCAAGTACGTGGTCATTCAGTACGAGTCCTCGTTTGAGCACAAGCAATCCGCAATTGAAACGGTCACGCCGACACTTGGCGAAGATGGCCAGTGGAAAGTGTCCGGCTATTTCATCCGGTAGAGCGGAGGCGGAGCTAAGCCGTCCATCGTCCTGATTTGAAGGTGGCAATCCACGCCCGGAGAATCTTAGCTTCGTCGCGCAGAGCGGTAGCGTCCTGTTCGCTTTTCTCCTCGGCGTGTTTCTCGCAGTCAGAAGCCTTCGCCGCAAGCTCTTCTATTGTCGCTTTGGCCGGAATGAAACTGTGAGCCGTCATTCTGTTCATCTTAGCTGCAGCTGTTCCTTTGCACGCCTATGCCGCAACTCGGATTCTGGCGCCCAGTTGCAAGGGGCAGGAATCCGAGTGTTGCAAGCTACGGAACGGAGATCACGACTTTTCCCACCTGCGCGTTCGATTCAAGATACTGGAAGGCCTGAACCGTTTGTTCGAACGGAAAGACCTTCGCGATCTTGGGCTGGAAGCGTCCGTCGGCGAGGCGCTCGAAGATGTACCTCTTGGCCGCCGCCAGCTTCTCTGGATCTTGCGTAACTTCCATAAGAATGTAACCGCGGATCGTAAGACTCTTGCCCAGCACAGTGGTGAGAGGGAGCGGCGTGGGCTGCATGGAGAGCAAACCGTACTGAAAGATGATTCCCCCTGGAGCCGCAGCCGCAGTGAGTTTTTCAAGGAATGGGCCAGCAACAGGATCGAAGGTGACGCGTGCGCCTCTGCCTCCGGTGATTTGTTGAACCCGCGCCACGTAATCTTCTTCCTCCGTCGCGATGACATGGTCTGCGCCAAGCGAAAGCAGTTCGGCTTTCTTGTTGCTCTTTCGAGTGGTGGCTATGGAGATTGCGCCTTCGGCTTTGGCAATCTGAATGGCGGCGAGTCCCACGCTGCTGGATGCTGCGGGGATGACAACGAAGTCGCCCTTCGTCAGATGTGCTACGGCGATCAGCGCGCCGTAAGCTGTCATGTACTGCATCCAGATGGCAGCACCTTCGACGGGCGACAGTCTGGAGGGATACTCGCCCAGGGACCAGGCCGGAGCAATGACCTCCTCGCCCAGCATGCCGTATTGAGTCATGGAAAAGGACGGGATGGTTGCAACCGTCTTGCCGAGCCATCCACGATCCACATCCGGTCCAACGGCCTTCACCGTGCCTGCGGCCTCGTAGCCAAGGCCGGAGGTCGGCAGCTTGGGCTGTTCCAGATAATGGCCGCGCATGAAGAGCGATTCCGCGCGATTTAGACCGACGGCCTGCACAGCAATACGCACCTCGCCGGGTCCGGGCTCCTTCGGTGCTTCGGTTTCGAATTTCAGAACCTCTGGACCACCTAGCTGATGAAAGCGAATGACTCTTGGCATGACTTCCTCCTGCTTTGTTAGAGCAACACGCACGTTGGCGGGATTCTCAAAACTGCGGGGAACAGAGTTTGGGAAAGCATCGTATCAGGATGCAGGGTGGTTGCCAGGAGTAAAATCGCTGGTTGCATACCTTAGTTCCCGAAGTGCGATTCTGGTTGGAGGAAAGTGAATGCTCCCAATGATGAAGCCCCTTGCCGTTCTCTTGATACTGAGCTGTGCTGTGGTGGTTCCGGCGCAGACTAACAGCAGTCCAACGGGAGGCGCACCGCTCACGTATTCGCCGATTCCCATGCTGGATAAGAGCCTGATGGATTTGAAGGCTGACCCTTGCGTTGACTTCTATCAGTTTGCGTGCGGTAACTGGAGCAAGCTACATCCGATTCAGAGCGACTCGCCGTACTCTGACCAGTTCTATAACCTCGATCAGTACAATCGGCAAGTCCTGCACACCATTCTTGAAAAGGCTGCGGTAAACGATTCCTCACGCGATGCGAACGCTCAGAAGATTGGCGATTACTACGCGAGTTGCATGGACGAGTCTGCGGTCGAGAAGAAAGGGCTTGGAGCTTTGCAGCCCGAGCTGGACCGCATTGACAAGCTCACGGCCAAGGATCAGTTGCCGGAGCTGGTGGCGCACTACCAACTCATTAACGTAAACGCATTCCTCGGATATGGATCGCAGCAGGACTTCAAGGACGCCACGCGAGAGATTGCTGCTGTGTCGCAGGGTGGTCTGGGCTTGCCGGAGAAAGACTACTACTTCCGCTCAGGAGCCAAGGACGAGGAGATTCGCAAGCAGTACGTGCAGCATGTAACGAACGTGCTGAAGCTGCTGGGGTCAGGCGAGGCACAAGCTGCTAAGGACGCTGCCGCAATCATGAAGCTGGAGACAGCGCTGGCAAAGGTCTCGCTGGATATAACCTCACAGCGCGATCCGCACAACGTGTATCACATGATGCCGCTCAAGCAACTGCAGGCTCTTACGCCTAGCTTTGCGTGGGACAAGCTGTACTCGGCAACGGGGTCTCCTACGTTCACGGAGATTAACGTTGCGGAGCCCGAGTTCTTCGGTGGGATGAACAAGGTGGTTGCCGACACCGATCTGGCGACGATCAAGGCGTATCTGCGCTGGCAACTCGTCAGCTCGATAACCGGAACGGTACTGCCGAAGGCTCTGGATGAAGAGAAGTTCGATTTCTACGGACGCAAGCTGGCGGGCACTCCTGAACGTAAGGTGCGCTGGAAGCGTTGCGTGGGACGGACGGATGCTGTGCTGCCCGAGGCCCTTGGAAAGGTGTACGTCGAAGAGCAGTTCCCGGCGGCAGCCAAGGCCAAGGCGGTGCAGATGATCAAGGACATTGAAGCGGCGATGGATGCCGACATCGGCGCGCTGGACTGGATGAGCACGGAGACCAAGGCGCGCGCCAAAGAGAAGCTGCATCTTGTCGCAAACAAAGTCGGCTATCCCGACACGTGGCGCGACTATTCCAAGCTGGAGGTTGTGCGTGGAGATGCCTTTGGCAACGACTTGCGTGCGACCGAGTTTGAGTCACGGCGGCAGCTGGCGAAGATCGGCAACCCGGTGGATCGCAATGAGTGGTTCACTTCTACGCCAACGGTCAACGCCTTTTACAACCCCAGTATGAATGACATCAACTTCCCGTCTGGGGTGTTGCAGCATGCGTTCTTCGATGCGACGCAGGGGGACGCGCTGAACTACGGCCACATCGGCCTGTTCATGGGACACGAGATCACACATGGCTTCGATGACGAGGGGCGGCAGTTTGACGGCCACGGCAATCTGAATGACTGGTGGACCAAGGCAGATAGCGACTCCTTTACCGAGAAGGCGCAATGCATTGTGGATGAGTACGCGCAGTTCAGCGTGGGAGACACCAAGCTAAATGGCAAGCTCACGCTGGGCGAGAACACGGCAGACAACGGAGGGGCGCGACTGGCGTTAGCGGCCTTCCTGACGCGTGCAGCACAGGATGGCACGAACCTGAAGAGAGCATCGGTCGACGGCTACACGCCGGAGCAGGAGTTCTTCCTGGGATTTGCGCAGGATTGGTGTTCGCAATGGCGTCCGGAGCTGGAGCGGCTAGTGGCGACAACAGACCCGCACTCGCCTGACCGCTTCCGTGCGAATGGTGTTCTGGTGAACATGCCGGAGTTTGGCAAGGCTTTCGGATGCAAAGCGGGGCAGCCGATGGTGAAGGCGAAGGTTTGCCGCGTCTGGTAGGCTGTGCGGCTTAAGCAAATCCGGGAGCCTGCGGGCTCCCAGATTTATGCCAAACACAAGTGCTATGCGGCAGGATTGAAGTAGTAGATCACAAGGAATACAGCAGCCGCCACGGAAGCAGCGGCTGGGATGGTGAGCACCCAGGCCCAGACAATGCGAGTGGCAACGCCCCAGCGCACTGCCGAGAGGCGATTGGTCGTGCCTACGCCCACAATAGCTCCGGTGATGGTGTGAGTGGTAGAGACCGGGATGCCCATGATAGCCGTGGAAAACAGGGTGATTGCGCCTGCTGTTTCAGCGCAGAAGCCGCCAACTGGCTTTAGCTTGGTAATCTTGCTTCCCATCGTGTGAACGATCTTCCATCCACCGAAATAAGTTCCGGCGGCGATTGCGGCGTTCGCTCCAATCACGATGGGCCAGTGCAGGCGTCCCCAGTCATGAGTAATGTCGTACTGCGTCATGAAGTGCCCTGTATAGAGCGCTCCGGCGATGATGCCCATGGTCTTTTGCGCGTCATTTCCGCCGTGTCCGAGGGAGTACGAGGCCGCAGAAAGCAACTGGAGCTTGCGGAACCATGTATCGATCTGGCGGGGCGCTTTGTGGCGGAAGATCCAATAGACGGCGACCATGAAAATAAAGCCGAGCACAAAACCCAGTACGGGCGATATGAAGATAAAACTGATCGTGCGAATCCAGCCTTTTGGGACCAGGATGTGATGGGCATTCTCCCATCCATGCAACAGTGTTGCCCGGCACAGGGCCGCTCCTGCATAGGCACCGATCAACGCGTGGGATGAGGAAGTTGGTAGCCCCCACCACCAGGTCAGCAAATCCCAGACGATTGCGCCCAGCAGTCCTGCCAGCACGACATACTGGGTGACGGCGTCAATCTGGATCATGCCACTGTAAATGGTTTTCGCGACGGCGATGCCAAAAATGAAGGCCGCTAGAAAGTTGAAGAAAGCGGCCCAGACCACTGCCAGTTTTGGAGAGAGAACTCGGGTGGAAACCACGGTAGCGATGCTGTTTGCGGCATCGTGAAAGCCATTGATGAAGTCAAAGGCCAGGGCCACCACGCAGGTGAGGATGACCAGAATTAATCCAGTGTTCAAGACGTACCTCTAGGGCAATTCCAACATTGGTGTATTTGGCGAATCAACGCCGGGAAAAGCGTCCCGGCTACTTTGCGGGGTACACCTTCCGCGATTCCGGTCTAGCGGAGGCGCAGCGCGTCCCGCGATGAGAGCCGCTACTCAGGCGCTCTTGAGCACTACGGTTTCCAGAACGTTGGCCGCATCCTCGGCTTTGTCGGTCGCCATTTCGAGAACCTCGAGCAGTTCCTTGTGCTTAATGAGCTGAATAGGATTGGTTTCGGTTTCAAACAGGAGGCCGATGGCGTGACGGCTGATGCCATCAGCTTCGTTCTCCAGACGATTGACCTCGACGCAGTACTCGATCAGGGCATCGCCTTTTTCCAGCAGTGCGACGGCCTTGGCCAGTTCCTCGGCCTGTCGAAGGATGACGGTCGCCAGTTCGACAGCAGCCGCTGGAGGATTGGTGATCTTGTAGGTGGTCAGCCGGTCAGCCGCAGCGTTGATGTAGTCCAGCACATCATCCAGCGAACTGGCCAAGGTGTGAATGTCCTCACGGTCGAAGGGCGTGATGAAGGATGAGTTCAACTTGACGAACAGGGCATGGGCAATCTCGTCACCTTTGTGTTCCGTGCCTTTAATGCGCTGAACCGCAGCGGAAACATCGGTGTAATTCTGGAGGAGATCGCGCAGTTGGCGGGCACCGGTGGTAAGGTTATTCGCCATATCTGCAAAGAGGTCGAAGAACTTGGTTTCGCGCGGGATAAACCGGGACATCGGTGGAAGAATCTCCAAGTTGGGCTGGCAGGGACAAGAAACAGCCCAGAATTTGTAACGTTCTGTTAACCGGAATGTAACAATAGACTATCGCATTCTGAGTCTGTAAACGTCAATCGAGAGCACTTTTCATTCTGGAATTGAGTGCTTCGGGGCAAAGCAAAGGCCGCCCGATAGGCGGCCCTCCAAAGCTCGACTCTGAATGTGAGCGGTTACAGCGTGGATTCGATCTCAAAACCCCAAGCTTCCAGAAGAGGTTCTGGGATGTACTTCGAGTTCTTGTTCCGACGCGCCCACTCACGAAGGCGGGTTGAACGAAGATACTGGTCAGGAGTGAGTTTGAACTCCCGGACGACCTGTTCAAACTCAGTAATTGTCGGGGTTACTGGACCGATTGGTTCAGGCTTACCCCAGTTGGGATTTCCGCGTCTTTTGGCCATGGAATTGTCCTTACCTCTGCGAGAAATTGAATCAACCGAATGGAAATTCTTTAAGAATGCATATGCTAAAACCAAATTACCCACATTCGCATTTCTGTTGAAGGCTTTACCACCGGTCTGAGCGAGTCTGTGCCGCGAACGTCCCGTCAGACCCACCCGGTCTAACGCGTCCAACGAGTCACAAGATCAATAGATGATACCACGGTTTTTTGGGAAACAGCCAGATGTGTGCTGGAAAGACACGAAAACCTATTGGGAGTTCTTAAATGAAACACTTATATGTCAATAAGTTGCATGAATATTAGAGTGCGACAGCCTGGTTAAAGCTACCGACGATTCAATCGCCTTCGCCGCTCGAAGCGGCTGCTGCGCTCGCCCCGCGGAGGCGCTTCCATAATTCATCTTGCCCAAGGCCTGTCTTGGCGGAGTAAGGGAGTACGAAATCGACTCCATGGGCTTTCTTGAGTGCTTTGAGCGAAGCGTGGATGCGGGTGCCAACGCGGTCTGCCTTGGTGGCGACCACTATCAGAGGACGGTTGGCCTGCCGCAGATAATCGATCATGTGTGTGTCCGAGGGTTGCGGAGGAATGTTGGCGTCCACGAGGCAGAGGCAAAGTGCCAGCGTTGAGCGCTCGGCAAGATACGGCTCGATGAACTCCGGCCAGGTTCGTGAGATCTCGCGAGGGACACGGGCGTAGCCGTATCCGGGAAGATCGGCAAAGACAAGCTCCGGACGCGGACGACCGGGCCAGCGAATCTCGAAAAAGTTGATGGCCTGGGTGCGGCCTGGGGTATTGCTGGTCTTTGCAACCTTGGCGCTGACCAGCGAGTTAATGAGACTGGACTTGCCAACGTTGGAGCGGCCAAGGAAGGCCACCTCCGGCAACTCGGGGGGAGGGAAGTGTTCGGGCGCGACCGCCGAGAGCAGGAACTTGGTGAAAACCTTCATATAGATATTCTAGCGTATCCGGAATTGAAAGCCCGTGCGGGTCGATGTGACAGCGGAGTGTGCCCTGCCCTTTCATCCGGAAAAAAGAGGAAAAGGCAGGGAGCAGTTCTAGGCTACGATTCTCTGTTCCGGCGCGGGAGAGGGGGCTTCTGCCGCACCCTTCTCCTCGTGGTACTCCATCTCGGTATTGACCGCCCAAATATTCGACTGATCGATGCGTCCGGCTAGAATGTTGTCCACGGCGGTCATGGCCGTTAGCATGGAGTGGTCCTGATTGTTGTACTTGTGCATTCCGTTGCGGCCCACCATGAAGAGATTTTCGTAGCGCAACAGGTAGTCGCGCAGTTCGTCGAAGCGCTCGTAGGTGCCGAAGTATGCGGGATAGGTCTTGGGGACGCGAAGCACGGTAGCGTCCAGAACGTCTGCCTGGTCGATGATTCCGATGGCTGCCAGTTCACGACTGGCCAGGGACACCATGTCCGCCTCCGGCATGGTCCAAAGGTCGTCGGTCGTGTAGCAGAAGTACTCCACGCCGATCCAGACTGTATTGGGATCGCGCACCAGGTAGGGGCTCCAGTTGTTGAAGATCTGGAGGCGCCCGGCGCGGACTTCTGGCTCCTGGATGTAAATCCAGTTGTCCTTGATGAGCGTGTTGGGATTCTTGGGATCCTTGACTACCAGCTTATTGACGAGCAGCCCGACGGTCACGAAGTCGCGGTACTGCAGGCCATCGCTGATCTCGCAAATATCTGCCGACGGCGGAGTGCTGAGCGACTTCACCAGCTCCTGGATTGGCATGGTGGAAAAGAAATAGTCGCCTTCGAATTTGAGATAGCCACCCTCGGCGGTGCTTCCGCAAACGCTGAGAACGCGCCGGCCTTGCACGTTGATGGCATCCACATCGAAGCCAGTGTGAATGATGCCGCCCATCTGCCGAACCTTGCGTGCGACGATCTCCCAAAGCTGGCCGGGGCCGAGGCGCGGATACATGAACTGCTCGATCAGCGATGTCTCCACCTCTTTCTGCCGGATGTCCTGCTTCTTCTTGAAGAGGCGGCCGAAGTAGTGCGCGATGGTGCGCGTAATGGAGAGTCCCTTGATGCGCTGAGCGCCCCACTCGGCGCTGATCTGGTCACAGGGCACGCCCCAGACCTTTTCGGTGTAGGAGCGGAAGAAGGTGCGGTAGAGTTCGCCTCCAAAGCGGCTGATAAAGAACTGCTCCAGGTTTTCAATCCGGCGTGGCGGAAAGAGCGAGTTCCAGACATAGCTGAAGCCAATGCGAATGACGCGGATCACTCCTAGATTGCCAAGCGTTTGAGCGCTGAGCTGAATTGGATACTCGAAAAACTTGCGCAGGAAGTAAATCCGGGAGCGGCGCTCACGTACCAGCATTGTCTCTTCGCCGCTGGAGCGCTGAGCGCTGATGGGCAGGGCGCGCTCTTGATTGTGGTAGTGAATGCTTGTGCCCGCCTTGCTGGCATCCTCGATGGGCATATGTTCGAGCCACCAGTTCATTACGCGGTCGCTCTTGGAGAAGAAACGGTGGCCGCCGATGTCAATGCGGTTCCCCTTGTACTCCACCGTGCGGGAGATGCCGCCCATGTAGGAGCTCTTTTCGAGCACGATGGGCAGAATGTCCGAGCGGGTCAATAGCTCGTACGCAGCGGTGAGTCCCGCAGGACCAGCGCCGATGATGATTGCGTATTTCTTCATGTCGTAAGCCACCGTCAAGGAATGAAGTTACCGGGTTCATTCACCCGAAAGAGTGAAACGTCGTGATGTGCCAGCGGAGTAAAAGCCCTGAGATCATGTGAGCGGAGGTCGAGCGGAACACGTCGCACGGAAGCCTCTTCGCCGCGGAGTTCTTGCAACAGCCAACAGTCATCCTGTCCGAGAATGTAATAGGCCACGTGATTCTGCCGGAACGATTGCAGCGGCACTATAGGGATCGAATAGATTTGCGGAGCTGCGGCGAGGTTCTGCTCGGGCGAGTCTTCGTGCATGTACTTGCGGATTGCAGGCATATCCATGGCAAAGACCACTCGCTGGGCCAATGCAGGCGGCGCGTAGAAGTGCAGAGTCGTGGCCAGCAGCGAGTCTGCAACCACGATAGTCCCATCCTTGGGCATCATGGAAATCACACGCTCCAGTGCCTGACGCTGATCGCTGTAATCGCTCGCCATGTCCCCAACCTGGTAAGCAAACCAGCAAAAGGTGCCGAGCAAAAAGAGCAGCGAGGCGCGCGCGCTTCGGCCAAGCAGTTTGAATGCAGAGACGCCGACGGCGATAGCCACGCCGATGCAAAGCGTGATTACGCAACGCGGGCTCACCATCTGTCCGTGTGCCACGGAGATCGCATACCCAAGCACAGGAAAGGCCACGATCAAGGTTACCGCGACGAATTCCGGCAGGCGAAGGATGGGCGGGCGGCGAATATCAAAGCTGCGCTCGTAAAGGAGAATCACAACGACGGAGTACACCGCAGCAACGGCAAGCCAGAGACTGGTGTCCATGGTTTTGCTGTATGCGTCGATCATGAATCCCGGGTAGGGCCGGTTCCACGCAAAGGGCGAGAAGCGGGCTTCTGCTGCACGGATCAGAGGAAGGTAGGCGAGTATTGGCGCGGCACCTGCTGCGAGCGCCAGCCAGACTCTCCAGGCAATTCTGCGGCGCTCGAATGTGGAGACGATCTCTCCGGCAGCGACGGCGAAGAAGATCAGCACACCGTAATAGTTGGAAGAGACCGCCGCAGCCAGCGCAACGGCCAGCAATAGAGCCGCTCCGACCTGTCTTCGCGATTCGTGTGTGGCACGCCAAACGAGCAGTGCGACGGCGGAAAAGCAGATCATGAACGAGTAAGAGCGTGCTTCGTAGGCGTAGTCAAAGGCATGCGTGGTGAGATAGAAGAACACGCCGGAGGCAGCGAAGACCGCCGGCAACCTGCGAATCAGGAACTGGTAGATGCAGAAGATCGTGACAGCTCCCGCGCAAATAGCAGGCAGCCTGACGGCAATCTCCGAGCTTCCAAGCATGCGCATGGAGAGCGCAGTGAGAAGGTGCGAGAGCGGCGGATTGGGATCTGCCCCGTGCAGCAGCAATTGCCATGTGGCTGCCGGACTTTGCTGTCGAGCAATGTTGAAGGTGATCAATTCGTCAAACCAGAATGGCTTGATGGCCGCCAAAGCCAGAGCCGCTGCAAAATACATTGCGATTTGAGACAGCAAAACTCGACCGCTGTGCGCATTCAGCAAAAGATAAACCCGCTCGGACCATGCTTCTATCGAGCCAACGCCACGCGGCGATGGGATTGGGCGTTGCTCGACTGTTGCCATGTTGAGAGCGAATTCTCCTGAGGTGAGTGGCGGGAAAAGCTGCTAATTGTTGGGATGAGCTTTGCACGTGGGGTGTTGCCATGAAGCAAGTGAACGAAGCAAGCGAAAAGAGAGCTGGGCAGAGTAGATTCTTGCGTGCCGAGTGCCGCCCCGTCGTGTAAATTAAAAACGTGGCGCATCTGAACGATTCTGTGCAAACGCGAAGAACGGAGAAGCTGAGCCACAAATATGGTTTGCGCACCGTTGCCGTTATGGAGGCACTGAAAGGCGTCGCCGTAGTGGCATTGTGTGTGGTGCTGCTCTCATTGCTGCACAAGGATCTGGATTCAGTGGTGGATCAGCTCACCACATGGCTGCGGGTGAATCCCGATTCGCGAGTTGCGGACTGGTTTTACGAACTTGCGGACAGGACAACCGGTCGTGGCATCTGGACAGCGGTGTCAGTTGGGCTGGTTTACTCGGCTTGCCGCTTTGTGGAGGGCTATGGGCTCTGGAATCAGCGGCACTGGGCAGAGTGGTTTGCCGTGATCTCTGGTGCGATTTACTTGCCTTTCGAGTTCTTCACCTTGATTGCCCACCCGCACTGGACCAAACTGGTTGTTCTGGTGATCAACATCCTGGTGGTTCTCTACATCCTGCGCATTCTCACGGAAAGCCGCCGCGAGCGCTGCGCTGAGCAACGCGCCCGCGTAGTCGAAAATCCAGAAGACTGCTGAAGTACGCCGCTCCAAAGCCAGCTGAGTTCAGGGCAGGCGTAACCAGGTCTGAGTCCGTCCGAGGAGAGAGATTCCAATAAATCCTCGCATGTTGAGCTTGTCTTTACCCACCGCAGTAATCTTCCCCTTGTATTCCTTGCCGTTCTCCGGATCGACCACGGATCCGCCAACCCACTGCTCGCCATCCGGGTGAAAGTTGCGGATGATGACCAAGCCATCAATGGGCTGGCTATGCAGTTGGCCTGAGCATTTGTCACATAGGTCTTTCGGATTCCGTCCAGGCCTTACTTGGGTGACTTTGCCGAAAAGTTTGCCGTCCACCAGGTAGGTATCGACATGACCCCAGGGTTTGCCATCGTCGTTGATCACCTGCCAGTGCCCGACGGCGTTCTGTAGCGGCTGTGAGAGCTCCTGCGCAAATGCTGCAGAAGATGAAATGAAGACGAGCGCGAATGCAGCGAACGCGATTGCACGAAGTGTTTGCAAGGATGTCATCCTTTCCTTGAGCAAAATGAGGGGACCGACGCTTTCCAAACATCTTAGACGCAAATTCCTCGTCACGGGGAATGAACCCCAAGAACTTTCATCAGCACGGATGAAAAAAGCCCCTCCGCGAACGGAGGGGCCGAGAAATCAGGCGATTAGGCCTGTGAGGCTACCGGTTCGGTGCCCTTGCGGGGACGGCGGCCAGCCTGAAGGATCTTCTTTCGCAGGCGCAACGACTTGGGCGTGATCTCGACCAATTCGTCGTCGGCAATGAATTCCAGGCTCTGTTCCAGATTGAGGGTGCGGAAGGGAATCAACCGAATCCCTTCATCGGAGGTGGAAGCGCGCATGTTAGTGAGCTTCTTTTCGCGCACGGCGTTGACGTCGAGATCATTGTCGCGGGAGTGCTGGCCCACGATCATGCCCTCGTACACTTCCACTCCGGGCCCGACGAAGAGTTCGCCTCGCTCCTGGAGACCGTTCAGCGCGTACGTCGTGGTCGAGCCATTGCGGTCTGAGGTGAGCACACCAGCGGCGCGTTGAGGAATCGTGCCGAGCCATTCGGTGTAGCCGTCGAACAGCGAGTTCATCACGATGGTGCCGCGCGTTTCGGTGAGCATCTCGCTGCGCAGTCCGATGAGTCCACGGCTGGGAACGCGGAACTCGATGCGCACGCGGCCGTAGCCGTGGTTGTGCATCTTCAGCATTTCCGCCTTGCGTGCGCCAAGCTTCTCGATGACTACGCCGATATACTCCTCGGGAATGTCAACCGTGAGCATCTCGACCGGCTCCATCAGCTTGCCGTTGATGGTTCGAGTGACGATCTCCGGCTTACCTACGGCAAGTTCGAAACCCTCGCGGCGCATCATTTCAATCAGGATAGCGAGTTGCAGTTCGCCGCGGCCCATCACGGTGAAGGTGTCTGGTGCACTCTGGTCCACGCGGATGGAGACATTGGTCAGCAACTCTTTATCCAGCCGCTCGGAGAGATTGCGCGAGGTAACGTACTGGCCTTCGCGTCCACAGAACGGCGAGGTGTTCACCATAAACTGCATGGCGATGGTCGGCTCGTCGATGACGATGTGCGGCAGCGGATCGGGCGTCTCAAAGCTGGTAATGGTCTCGCCGATGGTGATGCCCGTAACGCCTGCCACGGCGACAATATCGCCGAGTTCGGTTTCCGTGATGTCAGTGCGCTTAAGGCCGTTGAAGCTGAACAGCTTGGTGATCTTGATCTTCTCGATCTCACCGCTGAGTTTGGCAATGCCAACTTCTTCGCCAGTACGCAGCGTGCCGTTGAAGACCCTCGCAATGGCCAGGCGTCCCAGGTAATCACTGTAATCGAGATTGGCAACCAGAATCTGCAAGGGCGCGGCAGCATCTCCTGCGGGTGGCGGAATCGTTTTTACGATGGCCTCAAAGAGCGGCTGCAGGTTGGTTCCGGGTACTGCCATGTCCGTGGTAGCTGTGCCAACCTTTCCGTTTGTATAGAGCACCGGGAAATCAAGCTGCGAATCTTCGGCGTCGAGATCGATGAACAGGTCATAAACCTCGTTCAGCACTTCCTGTACGCGTGCATCGGGGCGGTCAATCTTGTTGATGACCACGATGGGTTGCAGGCGCGCTTCCAGTGCCTTGGCCAGCACATACCGGGTCTGCGGCAGTGGGCCTTCGCTGGCATCCACCAGCAGCATGACGCCGTCTACCATCTTCAGCGCGCGCTCCACCTCTCCGCCGAAATCGCTGTGGCCGGGGGTGTCCACGATATTGATCTTGACGTCGTGATAGAACACAGCTGTGTTCTTGGCGAGAATCGTGATGCCGCGCTCGCGCTCGAGGTCGTTGGAATCCATGACACGGTCCACCAACTCCTGGTTGGCGCGGAAAACGCCGCTCTGGCGCAACATGGTGTCAACCAGTGTGGTCTTTCCGTGATCGACGTGGGCGATGATAGCGATATTGCGAATCTGCGTGGTCAAACTTTTAGTCCTTATTTTGGGGCGTACTGGTTGCAGTGGACGCTGCGCCTGTGGCGCGCGAGTGTGGCAGGGAACTCTGCCGCGAGTCCGTTTGCACGATTCTGTTACGAAGCGAGGGAACGAAAACTCAGGAATACTGTTTCCATTATAGCCTGAGCGTGCGATTTGCCGCAGCTTCGGTTGAGAATGGCGCCTAGACAAGGGCAAATCTATTTCGGAAATCCGCATTGTCTGCGCTAAACTTCAACTGAAATCATGACAATCCAAGGTTCAGAGCAGGAACAGACAGAAACTCAGCAGAGAGTGTTTGCCGATGGGCCATCCATGTGGTCTCGACTTGCGGGCACGCTGTGCTCTGGAGCCTGGCCGATCCGCATAGCGGCGATCCTGCTCTTCGGACTGTATGTGCGCTCCATTGGTTTCGCTCCCGTCTACGACGACAACATAATCAGTCCGTGGAGCCGGTTGAGCGATATACCGATGTTCTTTACTCACGACATTTTTGGAGTCGGCAGCACTGCTCACTCGGTCTATTACCGCCCGTTGGCGATGACGTACGGGTTTCTGCTCACATACGTTACAGGGGGCGCACCCGGATTCCTTCATCTTGGGGCGATTTTTCTACACCTGGCAGCGGTGTTCCTCGCATATCTATTTGGACGTCATTTATTTCACGATGATCGGCTCGCGATGCTGACTGCGCTGTTGTTCGGGCTGCATCCCTCTAAGGTGGAGAGCGTTGCGTGGATAGGCAGTAGTTGCGTTGATGGGTTGGGCGCATTGTTCTTTTTCGGGTCGCTGCTCACGTTCTTGAAATGGCGGGAGAGTAAGGCTGGCCGCTGGCTGGCCGCATCGGTGGCTGTATTTGCATGTGCGATGTTCACCAAGGAGACGATGGTATTCGTCCCCGTGCTGATTGCAATTTATCTTTGGTTGACCACACCCAGCGTGGGGCGCGTCTGGCGGACGCTACGAACGCTGCTGCCGTATGGCGTTGTGTGGGTCGTATATATGGCGATCCGCCATCAGGTGATCAAGCCTCCGACGGCGAACGCAGAATATATTCACCCAACTTTCACGCTCGCAAACCTTTGGACCGCGCCCTGCGTGATCTGGTGGTATGTGCGGCATCTATTGTTTCCATGGGGACTAGCCGTGGAATACACGTCCCGGATAATTGACAGACCGACACTGCATGGATTTGTGCTCCCTGGGATTGGCGTGCTCCTATCAATCGCAGCCGGGGTGTGGTTGTGGAGCCGTAGCAGGTCGCCGGTAGCGGCATTCCTGATGTTCTGGTTTGCGATTACGCTAGCACCGCCGGTCATCGTCGCGCCCATGGTGTCAGAGCATGACCGGTATCTGTACATTCCGGCCTATGCCTTCTGCGCTCTGGTTGCATGGTCGATCCTTTACCTGGGGAGATTTGCGCCGTCCGTGCGCACCGTGGTGGCACTTTGTCTCGTACTGCTTTGGTCCGGGCTGACCTGGCATGAAATGGGCTACTGGGATTGCGACGAGCTACTGTGGGCCCGCGTTTTGCAATTTTCGCCTTCGCACCCGAAGGCGCTAATGCAAATGGCTCACGTATACGTCGAAAAGGGAGACATCCCGAAGGCGCTAAGCACGCTTGATGATGCGATGCGCTACTATCCGAACTCACCCAAAGTGTGGCTTGAGCGCGCGGGAATTTTGTTTGAAGACAAGAAAATTGAGGATGCACGGGCGGCTTACCTGAAGGCGATACAAGCCACGAAGCCTGCCGTGGTCACGAAGGGCGGACTGCATGCCCATGTACGAGCTGCCGCTGCGTATCAATTAGCTTTAATGGATCTCTCTACGAATAACTATGTAGAAGCAGAGAGTTATGCTCGCATGGCACTGAGCACCGGGGAGGACGGCGTTGGCTACCATGCAACTTTGTCGAGATGTCTAGTCGGCCAGGGGCGAATGGATGAGGCAAAAGCCGAAAACCAGATTGAGCTGGATCTGCGGATGAACAGTCGTCGTAGCACAGCCGTGCGTCCATGAGAGAATGAGAAGACAACTCACAGTGCGGTTTACCTCTGAATGATTCAGCTTACGGACGCCGGGAAACGATTCGGCCACAAACTGCTTTTCGAAAACCTGAACTGGTTGATTACTCCGCAGGATCGCATCGGTCTGGTGGGAGCCAACGGGACAGGGAAGTCCACACTGCTCAAGGTGCTGGCTGAAATCGAGTCACTCGACTACGGCAACATCTCGCGCGGCAAGGGCGTCAGCGCCGGATACCTCCCGCAGGACGGTTTGAACCTGAGCGGGCGCACGGTCTTTGCCGAGTGTCTCTCTGTCTTTGATGACGTGCACGCCATGGAGCGCGAACTCGAAGACCTGACGCGGCGCATGAGCGAGATCGACCCCGCAGGCGCAGAGTACGAGCAGGTCACGGAGCGCTTCCACCGCGTGCAGAGCGAGTTTCTCTATCACGACGGCTACAATTTGGAGTCGCAAGTAGGCACCGTGCTCACCGGCTTGGGATTCGGCAAGGAAGATTGGCTTCGCCAGACCGAGGAGTTCAGCGGTGGCTGGCAGATGCGCATCTCCCTCGCCAAACTACTGCTGCAAAAGCCAAACATGCTTCTTCTGGACGAGCCTACCAATCACCTCGATCTGGAAACGCGCAATTGGCTGGAAGACTACCTCAAGGATTATCCGTACGCCTACGTTCTCATCTCGCACGACCGCTATTTTCTCGACGTAACGGTAAAGAAGATCGTCGAGATCTGGAATAAGGGCGTGCACTTCTACAGCGGCAACTACGACAAATATCTGCGCGAGAAGGAGCAGCGTCGCGACACGCTGCTGGCTGCCTACACGAATCAGCGCGAGCGAGTCGAGCAACTAGAAGCATTCATAAGCCGCTTCCGCTACCAGGCCACCAAGGCCAAGCAAGTACAGAGCCGCATCAAGGAATTGGAAAAGATCGAACGCATTGAGGTGCCGGAAGAGGAGAAGACGATTCACTTCACCTTCCCGCAGCCCAAGCCTAGCGGGCGCATCGTCGCCGAATTCAAGAACGTCAGCAAGAGCTACGGCGAAAAGCACGTCCTCCGCAACGTAAACTTCACTATCGAACGCGGAGAGCGCGTCGCCTTGGTCGGAGTGAACGGCGCTGGAAAATCCACGATGATCAAGATGCTGGCGCAGATCGAGTCCCCAACTGCGGGCCAATACGCGCTGGGACACAACGTTGGCGTGGATTACTTTGCGCAGGATCAATACAAGGAACTCGATACCGAAGCACGCATGTTGGACGACTTGAACCGGGTTGCACCTCGCTCGCAGACCGAATTACGCAGCCTGCTCGGCAGCTTCCTCTTCAGTGCTGACGATGTCTTCAAGAAGATTGGCGTGCTCAGCGGCGGCGAACGAAATCGTTATGCCTTGGCTCGTATGTTGCTGCATCCTTCAAACTTCCTGCTGCTCGACGAACCAACGAACCACCTCGACCTGCGCGCCAAGGATGTGTTGCTGGAGTCGCTACAGAAATTTACCGGAACCTGTGTCTTCGTCTCGCACGACCGCTATTTCATTGATCGTCTTGCAACGCGGGTCTTTGAAGTTTCCGATGGTGCAGTGAACATCTATCCCGGCAACTACGAGGACTATCTGTGGCGCAAGCAGAACGGTGCACAGGAGCTGGAACAGTCGCTGCGTGCGTCGATCAGCGCGCCTGCGCAAGTCGCTGCTGCCGTTCCCGAGTCCCCCGCCGAACCCAGGAAGCGCGTGAACCCGATGAAGCGCAAGCAGATGGCTGAGCGTCTTGTCACGGTGGAAGCCGCGGTGAGTCAGACCGAAGCCATCATCGCCGAGTCAGAGGAGTCGTTGAGCCGCTACGTCAGCGCCGAAGAGACTGCGCGGGTCTCTGCTCTGCTGGAAGAAAAGCGCCGAACACTTGAGTCCTTGGAGACTGAGTGGGCCGAACTCAGTGAGGGGCTGGAGCAGGTAGAGTAGCCGTCGGACCAGCGAACGCCGCTTGTACCGGAGCAGATAGCTTGTCGGCGTGCGCCACTAACATCGTGACCTGCCAGCGCTGAGTATCCGAAAGCGCAGTTCCGTATCCGGGCATTCCAGAAAGCCGAATGCCATGCGTGACCTTCCAATACGTCACGCCCTCCGGGTCATCGGTGACCATATCGGCTGTCTCAAAGAGCTGCGGAGGTGGAGGGAACATTCCCTTTGATATTGCCGTGGGAGCATGTTGCGGCGCGCCATGGCATACTGCGCAATGCTCCTTGTAAACGGCGACCCCTGCGAGCAGGTTCTCGTCGCCCACGGGCAAAGGATCTTTCAGCGCCCTTGCCTTTCGGACGCTTGCGCGCAAAGCCATGTGAGCTATCCTTTCCTCCATCGGAAGAGGTGCCGAAGTGGTTGCCAGTGAAACTCCCCCGCCACGCACAAACAGGTATCCGCCCACTGCAATCAGCAAAAGGGTCACTATCACTCCAAGAATGAATCCGCGCATTAGTCGCGACCTTTCCGTTCACAGCTCTTTGCGTCGTTACTGAGTGTGATGCGCGGGCGTGCAAGTCGGTTTCGGTTTTCTACTGACACCGTCGCCTTACGGTTGCGGGATCAAGCAGTTGCGGGATAACTTGGGAGAGCATGTTTGCTCGCCGCACAAATTGGAATCTCTCCGCCAACCGCTACTCGCTGGCCGTCGACGCCGCGCGGCGCAGAGGACGCACGCTGCTCGACCTTACCGCCTCGAATCCGACCACCGTAGGTCTGCACTACGAGCGCGAGCGCATCCTCCGTGCCTTGCAGCACCCGAGAGCCCTGGAGTATGAGCCCGCGTCGAAAGGCATTCTCTCTGCCCGCGAGGCCATAGCAGGCTATTACAGGGAACGAGGCATCAGCATGCCACCCGAGCAGATTATTCTCACGGTGAGTACCAGCGAGGCTTATTCCTATTGCTTCCGGCTGCTGTGCGATCCCGGAGACGAAGTGCTGGTGCCCTCGCCCAGCTACCCGCTCTTTGAGTTTCTCGCTGACATTCAGGACGTAAAGCTCGTCCCCTACGAGCTGGTCTACGATCACGGCTGGCAGATCGAGTTCGAGTCGCTGCGGCGGGCAATCACGCCGCGTTCAAGGGCAATCATGGTGGTGCATCCCAATAATCCCACTGGACACTTCACGCGCGCCTGGGAGTTGGAGCGTCTCAACATCTTATGCCGTGAGCACGAACTGGCGCTGATAGCCGACGAGGTCTTCCTCGACTACGGGCTTACTGATGAAATTCCGCTGAGCTTCGCCGCCAATCGCGTCGCGTTGACGTTCACACTGAGCGGCCTCTCGAAAATCTCCGCACTGCCGCAAATTAAGGTGGCATGGATCGCCACCAGTGGCCCGCAGGATTTAGTACGCACAGCGCTCGACCGCCTCGACGTCATCGCCGACACCTATCTCTCGCCTAACGCTCCTGTGCAGTGGGCTGTGCCGGAACTGCTGGCAACGCGAACGGAAATCCAGCGGCAGTTGCGGGCGCGTGCGCTACATAATCTGCGCGAGTTGGACGCGCAACTGCAACACTCGCGGATGACCTCGCGTCTCGCGCTTGATGCCGGATGGTACGCCATTCTTCGCACTCCCGCCGTGCGCAGCGATGAGGATGTAGCCATCGCGCTGCTGGAAGAGGAAAGCGTGCTGATTCATCCCGGCCACTTCTTCGACTTTCCCGGCGCGGGGTATCTGGTCGCCAGCCTCATCGCTCCGGAAGCTGAGTTTCGCGAAGGAATCGGGCGGGTGCTGCGCGCTCTGGATGAGACCTAATCGGGTTACGGAGTTGTGTGCTGCTCTTACTTCAAACCCCGAAACTTTGAAACCTTTCCATCCGCGGGATATCATCAACTTATGATCCACGAAATTTTCCCCGTAGGTCCGCTTCAGTGCAATTGCTCCATCGTTGGCGACGAGGTGTCGCATGAGGCGATTGTGATCGATCCCGGCGCGGATGTTTCTGAGATTCTCGCCATCGTCGCGCGCCATGGTTTGCAGGTGAAGCAGATCGTAGTGACGCATGCGCACCTCGATCACATCGGCGGCGCAATGCAGTTGAAGACCGCAACCGGAGCGCCCATTCTGCTGAATGAAAACGACGCTGCGCTCGTGGCGATGCTGCCGGTTCAGGCGGAATGGCTGGGCATGCGCGATCCCGGTAAGGTTGTGATCGACGGCAGCCCGAAGCAGGGCGACAAGATTTCCGCCGGAGCAATAGGTGGAGAAATTCTGCTCACGCCGGGCCACACCGAGGGCTCGCTCTGCCTCTACTTTGAGCCGCAGAAAAAGCTCATTGCGGGCGACACGCTCTTTGCCGGATCCATTGGCCGCACCGATCTGCCAGGGGGAAGCTACGAGAAAATTCTGCGCTCCCTTCACACCACCGTACTCGACCTGCCCGACGACGTGATTGTAGTCCCGGGACACGGCCCCCTCACCACTATCGGCGAGGAACGCGAGCAGAATCCTTACCTGCAGAAGTAGCTAGAACGCTGGACGCTTCGATGACAATGTTTCGAATCGCACTCGCGAACCTCCCATATCCGGCAACTCCTGAGGAGTCGGTACGGTTGGCCGTACAAGCCATTGCGGAAGCATCCGCTGCCGATGCTGGGCTCATCTGTTTTCCAGAGTGCTATGTCCCTGGCTATCGGGTTGGCAAGTCTGTGCCACCACCCGATCCGCTCTTTCTGGAGGATGCGTGGAGGACCATTGCAGCGGCTGCGGCAAAGGCATCCATCGCCATTGTTCTCGGCACGGAGCGCTTGGTTGATGGCAAGCAGTTCATCACGGCATTGGTCATCAACGCTGACGGAACCATCGCCGGCTTCCAGGACAAAGTTCAACTCGACCCCTCCGAGGACGGCGTCTATTCGCCTGCTTCCGAGCGGCGTGTATTCCAAACCGGCGCGCTGACATTTGGCATCGTGATCTGTCACGAGGGTTGGCGCTACCCGGAAACGGTGCGCGCAGCCGCCCGACAGGGCGCTCAGATTGTCTTCCATCCGCATTTTGCGGAAGCTGAGCCTGGTGACTTTCGACCCTCAGAGTTTGCGGATCCGGCGAACTCATTTCACGAGAAGGCGGCCTTGTGTCGAGCGGCGGAGAACACCTGCTATTTCGCAACCGTAAACTGCGCAAGTGAGGGCTCTCCAACAACGTCAGCCGTGGTGTGTCCCGATGGGACACTGCTTTCTTACCAGCCCTACGGAAAACCGGGGCTACTCATCGCGGACATCGACTTGGCGGCAGCCACACGCCTGCTGGCGACGCGCCTGAGATCTGTCTGATCCAACTGAATGTGGGCAAAAGAAAATCCCCGCCGAGGCGGGGATTTTGCCGAAGTATAGAAATCTATTTAGCGGGCACACTCTTCGTGGGAACGCTCTTGCTGTTGTCCAGCACGGAACCGGTGCCGCCGCCGTGGCGGGTAGAAAGAATAGCGAGAGTAAATGAGCTGAGCATGAAGATGATCGCGGCCCAGGTGGTGAGCTTCGTCAGCAGGTTGGCTCCTGCGCGCGGACCAAAGGCCGTCTGGCTACCCAACCCTCCGAAGGCGCCTGCCAGATCGGCGCTGGCGCCGCTCTGCAGCAGAACGACTGCGATCAGGAACAGGCACACAATAACGTGAACAATGGTGACCAGAACGAGAATCATGCTTTTCCTTCCCGGCGGTTACGCACGCCGGATCCTTCGAATCAACTGCCTGCTTGGGATGTTTGGGAACGTACTACTCCGGTTGGAACCAGGAGGAGAACGTATGGTGCGGAAGGCGGGACTTGAACCCGCATGCCTCTCGGCGCCACCCCCTCAAGATGGTGTGTCTGCCAATTCCACCACTTCCGCACTGCTGTCACTGCGTCCGCCGGGCTTCACACCCAGGACACAATGATTCATAAGCTTCC
>Ga0224527_1000492_pt1 | contig 25785 bp, 18 predicted proteins | sample CBST0metaG_FD_179882 | JGI IMG/M metagenome (GOLD analysis project Ga0224527, IMG submission 179882) | Peat soil microbial communities from Stordalen Mire, Sweden - C.B.S.T0 | ecosystem: Environmental > Terrestrial > Soil > Wetlands > Peat | place: Sweden: Norrbotten County, Stordalen Mire... | reverse complement strand
TAGAAACTTTCATTGCGCAACTATTCGAAGCACCATCGCAAATCATTCCAGCCACATCACCAATCATGTTAGAAATAGCCATGCTAACAGTCTCAAAATCTCCTTTAAGCAGCCAAGCCATGCCAGCGGCAGCGCCCATGGAAGCGGTTGTCACGGCACATAACGCTGATAGCTTTGGTAGTTTATCATGGATGTAAATTGCCATCATATGAGATAACATCAATGCCCGAGTGAGGGTTTCTTCATCAGCTTTGACATGTTCAGCCACCACCACGACTGGCATTGTTGCTGAGATGCCCTGGTTGCCGGAACCAGAATTAGTCATTGCCGGCAATGTTGCGCCACCCATGCGCGCGTCGGAAGCGGCAGCAGTATGCATTAATACTTTGGTTAACAGACTATCAGATAGTAAACCCTTATCAATTTGACGATTCATTGTCGCACCGATATGCAGCCCATAATCCCCACTCATTCCTTCTTTTGCTAGGAAATTATTCATTGCACCAGCAACACCAATAAAACTAATCATTTCTAAGGGGGCTTCAAGGGCGAAATCAAAGATGTCCCGGGCTTTAACACCTTTTAAAGAGTATTCCACTGTCGTATCAGTTGTAGTGTTTTGAGAATCAGCTTTAAATATTACAGTACCATTTTTCTCAATGAGTACCACGTGGGTATGGGCATCCGCAATGCACACCCGTGCCCAATCCTCCCCGTGAAGGACTCGTGCTTCTGAATAAAGAATATTGGGAACGTTGGCAATGGAAAGTTGAACACGGCCCTCAGCGATCATCTGCTTACCTTCTACGATTTGCTCGGCGGTCAATTTTTTGAGTACCTCTAATTTGCCGTCAGGGTCGCCACCAAGGGCGCCTACCGCAGCAGCAATTAATAGACCGGTCGTGCCCGTTCCTGGCACCGTAACTCCCATACCATTTTTCATCAAATTAGCGGAAACCTTAGCTTCAATACGCTCAACTGGTTTTCCTAGTTGTTGAGCAGCAAGGGCGGCGGCCAATGCTAATGAAATGGGTTCGGTGCAACCTAAAGCAGGTACTACTTCTTTTTTGATGGCTTTGATGAATTCTTCCCACATGGGATTAATTTTTTCAGCAGATATTTCTTTCATATTAACTATTCCTTCCATTTCCATATTCAAAATTAGGAGCCAACTGCATGTCAAAAATGGTGACAAACAGGGCAGGATACTATAAATTACTATCATCGTAATAAGTTATTGGCTTTTTGTAAATAGTTTTTTGAAATTTTCGCAATTATTTTAAAATATTGGAGCTTTTTTGTAACTATATCGCAAGGAAATGATCTCCATACAGCGAATATAAGGAGTGATATACTGTTAAGTGGGTAGGATGGTGATTGAAATACAAACTCTTAATGCGACGCGGTTGGCGCAAACCTTGTTATTACCTAAAATTGCTAGTGCAAAGTGTCTGGTTGATGCTACAGCTGGTAATGGAAAAGATACATTGTTTTTGGCAAAGAATAGTTTACAAGATGGAGTGGTCTATGGTTTTGATATTCAGTCCCAGGCGATTGAGGCAACCAGAAAACGACTCAGCGAGCATCAACTTGCTGACAAAGTTAAATTAATTTTAGATAGTCATATCAATTTTGGGAACTATATAACAACACCAATTGATGTGGCAATGTTTAATTTAGGTTATTTGCCTGGTGAGTGTCACGAAATGATGACGATGGCTAAAACCACGGTTGTGGCCCTAACTGCTGTAGTACAGCAATTAGCAGTAGGTGGCATGATTTCAGTTGTTGCATATCCTGGACATGAGCAAGGGCACGAAGAAAATATTGTGGTTCGCAATTATATTATGACATTGTCCGCCAAGATCTTTACGGTAATCTGTATTGACATGATAAATCATACTAATAATCCACCTATATTGTATCTTATTGAGAAAATTAAGAATGAATCAGGGGTAGGTCAATAGTATTGCAATGGTTGCGATTGGGGGGGTGAGTATAATGGATTCATTACATGCACCTGGAAAACGGCACAGTGATGAGGTTGTACAGCAACAAAGAAAACAACTTAATAAAAATTTCATATTTAAGAAGGGGCTTGATAATGCCCATAGTATGGTTTGCGTCGTAAATAATTATCGGCAAGTTGTGTTTGCCAATAAAAATTTTTTAGCAGGCATGGGTCTAGAAAATATTTCACAGGCTATTGGCAAGAGAATCGGAGAAACTATTAAATGTGTTTATGCTAATAATTCAACTGGCGGTTGTGGTACAGGAGAGGCGTGCAAATATTGTAATGGTGTGAATGTTTTATTAAAATCAATGGAAGTCAATGAGGGATATTCAGGGGAGTTTTCTAATGTTAATCGGATGAGGGGCCGTGAAAGTAATTTTAACGTATTCATTCATGTTGCTCCACTGGAAATAAAGGGTGAAATGTTTTATGTGGTATCTTTTACCGACAATAGTGACTTGATTCAAAAAAGAATGTTGGAAAAAACATTCTTTCACGATATAATTAATACAGCGGGTGCGTTGAAGGGAATTATTGGCTTACTGAAAGATGATGTACCTGAATTGATGAAATCTGAAGTTGAATTTGTTGAAAAAACCTTTAGCTATTTAATAGAAGAGATACAAATGCAAAAAAATATCATGGAAGCAGAAAATAATGAGCTAGTATTAGAGTTAACTACCGTTGATTCTTTTGAAATTCTCGCATCGGCAAGTAAGTTATATGAAGGATACGCCGCCGCGGAACAAAAAAAGATAAAAATAGATGATCAGTCTGCACAAATCACCTTTGCCATTGATTGTAAATTACTACGACGAATTTTAGGAAACATGATTAAGAATGCATTAGAAGCTACTGCTGTGATGGGCGTAGTCACCATCGGTTGTAGCTACGATGAGGAGCAAGCAGGTTTCTTGAAGTTTTGGGTACACAATGATACTTATATGGATGAAAAGACACAAAGCATGGTCTTCCACCGTCGATTTTCTACAAAAGGCGAGGGACGTGGGTTAGGCACTTATAGCATGAATTTAATAGTGACAAAATATTTGCATGGTAAGGTTAATTTTTCTACCAAGGAAGAAGAGGGGACAACTTTCTATATCGTTCTACCATTGGTAATAACAGCTATATCTTAATTTGGAAAGGATGCTTTATCTATGAAAATTTTAATTGCAGAAGATGATCCCGTGACCTTGATTTTCATGAAAAAATTTCTTGGAAAATATGGAGAGTGTGATTCCGCTGTAAACGGATTAGAGGCAGTTGCTGCTTTTTCAGTAGCACTAACCGAAGAGAAGCCTTATGATCTAGTCTGTCTAGACATTCGGATGCCCAAACTGGATGGAATTGGCGTGTTTAAAGCCCTGAAGAAGATTGAAAAACAAACAGGAATTGATCGTGAAAAGGAAGTTAAAATAATCATGACTACCGCCGTAAATGATCGTGAGATTATTACCGAAGCCAGTGATGCCGGATGCGAAAACTATGCTTGGAAACCAATTGAAATGGAGCGTTTTATCCTTCTCATGCAGAATTTGGGACTTATCGAATAAAATCAAGATCTAAGGCAATATTTAAAAATAAACAGTAAAAATAGCCCCTACGTATTTGTTACGTAGGGGCTATTCCATTGACACGAGGATTGCTTTCAACTAAAAACAAACTTGTTTTTCCCTGAATTTTTAGCGACATACATGGCATCATCGGCTTTTTTTATTAATTCATGCATCGTGTCGCCATCATGGGGGGAAATGCTAACACCAATACTGGCAGTAATATGTCCTTCATTTTGCCCTAATGGAATGGGGATGGCGATTTCTTCAATAATTCTTTGACAGATACTAGTGAGAACATTTTCTTTTGGATTTTCAATAATAATTGTAAATTCATCGCCGCCTAATCTAGATACGATATCGGAAGCACGCACCGATTTCAATAAGCGTTGACTAACGGTTTTTAACACCAGATCTCCATTATCGTGACCAAAGGTATCATTGATGTTTTTAAAACCATCTAAATCAATAAATAACAAGGCTAAGGATGATTGATGATCGTGGGCTAAATCAAGTAATCTTTTGCATTGTGCTTGAAACAAGGTGCGATTTGCAAGTCCCGTTAGTGTATCACGTGTGGCCATTTCCTCTAATAAAATTTGGGCTTTTTCTCGTTCAGAGATTTCGGCTTTTAATTCACGCGTCCTTTCTTCCACTAATTCTTCTAAATGGTCACGATGTATTTTCAGTTCCTCTTCTTGCAGTTTGCGGAGGGCAAATAAATTAGCATTTTCTAGAGAAATTGCCAATTGGGTAGTAATAACATTCAAAATCTCTACCCGCTCATGGTTAAAGACGCCTTCCAACAGGTTGTTTTCCAGATAAAGGATGCCGATTATTTCACCTTTATTGATGACTGGCATGCACAATATTGATTTATGATGACCTTCGGCAATATAAGGATCATTTTCGTAGTCAGAATGAGAAGCATTATCTAGTATAATACTCTCTTTCCCATACTCCACATGATAGATTATTTTCTTTGGTAGATCAAGGCAACTTTCCAAAGGTTGCCCTTCCATAATGAGAATTTGCTGATCAACGGCCCAACCTTGCCCTTGAATCACATAATCATTGTTATTTTTCCCTAAGTAGACAATACGCTCTGCTCCAGCATTTTCTAATAATATATAAATTAATTTTTTTAAAATTTCATCTAGGATGATTTCACGGGAGATTAATTGTGTTGCTTTAAACATGGTAGCGTTATCTAAAATAACAGAGGTGCTGGATAATGAAGTGGTTGTATAGGTAGTGAATTTTTGGCTATCGTTCATTTTTTCGCTGCGATCTGCTAACAGTTGGGAGTACTTTTCTTTCAACTGCTTCACTTTAGCAGTTGCTCCCCACAATGTATAGCAATAATGGGCCTCTGACATGAAAACTTTAGCAATTTTAATATCATCTCTGCGCAGATGGAATCTTGCCGCTAGTTCATTGGCAAGTCCTTCTTCTTGGATGTAATCATGTTCAGCGGCGAGTGCAATTGCTTTTTGATAATGCTCCATTGCGGCGAGGTCTTTTTGCAAAAAGCTTGCGATTTCCCCTTTGATAAGATGATATTTATGCAGATAATTCATGGCGGCATGACGAGACCATTTCTTCATTTTTCTCTGATTGGCAGCAACCGTCCAGAGAATTTGTTGCTGTTTAAAGAATGATACGTTAGGCAGGGTAGCTAGTAGTGCCAACGAATGATAAAAATAAAAAACCGGTAGTGAATAGGTGCTGCTAGCAATCTTTAGCTGTTGTTTCGCTAGCATTGCACTTTGGTTAGCTTGCTCATACTTGCCAAACAAGTAGTACAGCATTAATTTATTGAGATGAAAATCAAAGGTGGAAAATTGATCTTGCTCGGTAAACTGGGTAGTCGACGGTATGGTTTCATCAAATATTTCTCCGCATAACGAACAGGGATCTTGATCATCACTTCTTAAATTTAAAATGGCTTGATGAAAGATTAATTGGGAGGTAAGCAAGGATCTATTTTTAAGGGTGCACAGTTCACGATGCAAAGATCTAATTTTTACTTCTAACTTCCCTAATTCTTTGCCAGCATAATAGGAATAACAAGAATAGGAGAGGGCAGCTACCCCGGCATAATTCACATCGCCAGTTTCCAATCCGATTAAATAGCTATCTAATAGCTTTGGCAGTGCATTTTTTAGATGGGTTTTCCAGTGATGAATGAAAGTATAAAAAAGTACCATGGTTTTTGCTTCAATAGCCCGGTGGTTTTTTCGAGCAAGTAATTGTAAGGCTGAATTTCCCCAAGGATAACCAGCATCTATATCGCCAATGCTGCATAATAACATTCCGTAGGTTACCTGCCATAAGGGATCTTGTATGGAAATACCATTTTCAATTTTGTTTAAGATTAGTAATAAGCACAGATTGGGCGCGGTCTTGTAAGCGGCTATGCCCATTTTGGCGATAATACTGTTGCGTGCAAGGACAATTGGTTGTAAAGCCACTATTTCATCCTGCAGCGGGCGGTCTTTTTTCTTGTATAACAGAAATTTTATTTTTAGTAACTCCATAAGGAGTGTTACTTTTGTTGGATTTTTAGGCAAGTCTAGCTTTAGTAAATTTAGAGCAAACAGGCCGATGCTGGTTGCTTCCAGCAGTTTGTTTTGAGAATCGCAGGCTGAAATTTGCATTTCATAGGCTTTGATTTTGTCAAGGAGGATGGTACTATTTTTCAATATCAGTTGCGTATATTGGTCTACTCTTGGAAAATCACCATTTAAATAGGCTGCTTCGGCGGCTTCAATATGCAAGGCAAAGGCTAAATCATATTGGGTTATAAAGCAGGATTCTTCCAATAATTTGATTCCCGTTTTAAAGTATTTATAAGCAGCATCATAGGCGGTAGTTTTTTTTACGATACGGCCAATCGATAATTCTAATTCAGCAAACTTTTCTTTTTCGTAAGGATAATTCACCAATTCAATCCCGCGGTTGACTTGATTGACAATTGCTAACAGATTGCGATCTTGCTCCTGCCAGTCCATACTCCACAACAACAGTCTTCCAATATTTAAATGAGTTTCTTTCGTGTGTGCTGCTGGTAATAAAGAATAAGCGGATTGATGAATGTGACTATGGCAGAAGGTATAAACTATGTTTGGATTTGCTAGTTTGCAATCCACAGATGTACCACTGGAAATAGATAGTAAACCCTCTTGTAATGCAATCCAGAGATCATCATAGGATTCTTGTAATGATTTTTCTTGCAAGATGGAGATTGTTTTTAAATCAAACTGGTTTCCAATACAGGATGCGAGTTTTAAAACATCTTGGGTAGCTTGGGGAAGTTGTTGCATTCTCTTGGCGATGAGTTCAACTACATTATCCGTGATGTTTGCTTTTTGGATGTTGGGTAAATCCCATTGCCATTTGGCTAGCTCTCTATCAAAATGAATTAAATCGTCTTGATAGAGGGAGTATAAAAATTGGTTGAGGAAAAAGATATAACCTGCCGTTTTTTCTTGACTAAGCTGGGCTAGGGTCAGTACTTCTTCTGCAGGGCAGTGAAGTGTTTCTGTGAGCAATTGGATGATTTGCGGCAGATTCAAGGGGGTGAGGAACATTGTAGTTACTGGTATCTTTTCTTTTTGAATATGATTAATTAATAGCATTAAAGGGTGCATGTCATGAACTTCATGATCTTTATAAGTGCTGATGAAAAACAGATGGTTTATGGTGAAATCACTCAGTAACACTTCAAGTAACTTAATTGTGGCTAAATCTGCCCACTGTAAGTTGTCGAGGAAGAGTACCACTGGATGTTCAGCAGTACAACAGACGCGGACAAAATTTTGGAATACCAAATTAAAACGATTTTTGGCGTCGTTAGCTGATAATTCGATAACAGCAGGTTGTTTACCAATGATCCATTCAATTTCGGGTATTACATCAATCAGGATTTTGCCGTTTGCTCCTAATGCCTGTAGTAACTCTTCCTTATAAATTAGTACTTGTTTTTTACTAGTGGTTAAAATTTCTTGAATTAACTGGGCAAAAGCATGAACAAGTGCTGAGTAGGGAATATCATGTTGAAAGGGATCACATTTCCCTGAAATAAAATAGCCGTGTTTGACGACCACTGTGTTGCGTAATTCATTAATTAACATGGATTTTCCCACGCCCGAAGGACCTGCGACCATGGTTACTATTTTTTTGCCTTCACAAATTTGTTCAAAAGCCATTTCTAGGGTTTTTAGTTGCTGCTCTCGACCATACAGTTTATCAGGGATTTGTAAACGGTCAGAGTAATCCTGTTGTCCAATTTGAAAGTCTGCAATTAGACCTGTTGTTTGTAGCAGATCTAGGCATGTTTGTAAATCTGCCCGTAAGCCCAGGGCACTTTGGTAACGATTCTCCACCATTTTTTCCATTAGTTTCATGATAATGGCCGAAATAACGGGAGGAATTGCTGGATTGATAGTGTGAGGAGGGGGAGGTTGTTTGGCAAGGTGGCAGTGGATTAAGGCTAATTCATCGGTAGCTTGAAAAGGTAATATACCAGTAAGCATCTGATAGAAGGTTACCCCCAAGGAATAAAAATCCGTCCGATAATCAATGGAGCGATTGAGACGCCCAGTTTGTTCGGGGGAAATATAATGTAAGGTGCCCTCTAACTGTTGTGTAGTAAGGATGTTTTTTTGCTCATTGGAGAGTAAGGTTGCAATTCCGAAATCAGTAATTTTTACTAATCCCTGTTCCATATTGATAATAATATTGTTGGGAGTCAGGTCTTTATGAATAATTTTGTTATTATAAAGGGCAATTAAAGCTTCTGCTAGCTTGAGCGCAATCTGTAGAAAAGTTAGCACGCTTAATTTTTGCTGGGACTCGAGCATGCGTTGTAAAGATTGCCCACCGAAATCCTCCATTACGAGCACGGGGGTCTTTTCGAAGTTTTCCATACTGTGAATTTTCACAATATAATTACTGGTAACCTTTTGATTGATTTCATATTCATGTTCTAGTCGTGCAATATCGCAGGGAGCCGGATACGCTTCATAGAGGAGTTTAAATAAAACAGGAGTTTCATCCGGTATTTTACTGCCGCGGTAGAGAATAACTTTTTTTCCTTCATATACCTTTTCTGCCACATGATAACCGGAAATATCAATCATTTTTTCACCACCTGTTAAAATACGCAACGATAGTCAACGATAATAGTTATGTATAATGGTTGATTATTACACTACACTAACCTATGAAAAATATCAATACGCCTTTATTTGGTGAGTAATAAAATTGCCAATGTAAAGGAAAAAGTTGTTTTATGTCGAATAAATAAAGAAAAATAGTAAATGAGTCATTGAGATGGAATATTGCTGATTGATAAGCAAAAAAATATAAGGGATGAGATTATGATGAAAGGCGCAGAATGTTTAGATCAGTTGATGGCAAAGACTCCAGCAGGAGAAATCTATGTAATGAAATCATTTGCCGGTGGTAAAGTAACCATTGAACTATTACAGCACCAAGCCGTTTTTGAACCTCGCATAACCATACATAATGGAGAGATTTCCTTTGCTGGCACGTATTCACATCGTGGCAAACAATATGACATCACCATTCCCGGTACCAATGAGCTCGTAAAATTTTATGAAAAAGCTACAAATGTATAAATGGCAAAGACGTGGTGCAAATAGCTTGCAGCCACGTCTTTGTTGTTTATAGTTTATCCAAATCAAAGGGTGTTTCTTGATAAACATAATAGTTGAGCCAGTTGGAGAAGAGCAGATTGGCTGCGCTACGCCAGAGGACAATAGGAGTTTGACTAGGGTCGTCATTAGGGTAATAATTTTGTGGGATATGAACGGGCAGTCCCTGAGCAGCATCTCGATCATATTCGGCTTTTAGTGAGAAGGGGTCGTATTCAGAATGACCCGTGATGAAAAATTGTCGCCCTCGCAGATCGGATACGGCATACACACCAGAAATATCGGATTCAGAGAGGATCTTTAGTTGGGGATTGTTTAAGATATCTTGTTTTTTTACTTCTGTGTGTCTGGAATGGGGAACATGGAAGATGTCATCAAAGCCGCGAAATAATTTAACTTGTTGGGTCAGCAGTTTTTGGTGGGGAAATACACCGAAAATTTTTTGTGCAAGATCATATTTGGGAATGCCATAGTGATGGTATAAGCCTGCTTGGGAGGCCCAACAAATATGGAAGGTAGAATACACATGGGTTTTACTCCACTCCATAATTTTGCACAGTTCTTCCCAGTAAGCAACTTCTTCAAATGGAAGTTGTTCCACAGGGGCGCCAGTAATGATCATGCCATCATAGTTGCGAGATTTTACATCTTCAAAGGTTTCATAAAATTTAATAAGATGCTCTTGAGAAGTATTCGTTGGTGCATAACTGGCTGTATACATGAAGTCAACTTCCACTTGTAGTGGAGAATTGCCGAGTAGACGGAGTAATTGGGTTTCTGTAATTATTTTGGTAGGCATCAGGTTCAAAATCAAAATTTTAAGCGGACGTATATCTTGGGTATAGGCGCGGTTCTCATGAATTACGAAAATATTCTCACTTTCCAAGATGTTGGTAGCGGGTAAGTGATTGGGAATTTTGATTGGCATAGTGTATTACCTCCAAGTTTTTAATGTGCATAACAGGCTTACTATACAAAAGCATCCATTTAATGTGCGAATAGATGCTTGCATAACGATTGTTGAATATTTGATTGATACAAAGATCTTTACTCCGAGGATTTGAAGGAAATTATAGCTAATATAACGTATATAAATCAAATAGTCAAGAATTATGAGAATTAAAAAAATTCACCTTTTACAGTGGAGCATGTATAATAAAAATATATACAAACCACAAAAGATTTTACATCTTTTGTGGTTTACTAAGCATGGAAGAGAGGACATCACTTGATCCCTACATGAGATTGGGCTGAGCCCTATCTTCCATTTCTAGTGATTGCCTGTAGAAGATTTAGTGTGAGATAGATAGTATTTGGATTGTAAAAGAGGAAGTGAGAAGGTTGCGTTTACGGATGCCTTGTATTGACCGTGTAGGGTTAGTTCGGGATATTAGTATTGTTCTAGAAGAACGGACGATTAATATTGTTAGCATTGAAGTGGAGCAGGAGGCTATATTTTTAGAGTGTCAATCTGTACTAGAGGATAAGCAAGATGAATTAATTCAAGCTTTATGCGGTGTGGCAGGTGTACATCGTGTGGAAAAAACCAACTTCATGCCTTCCAAAGAAAGAGCGGAGCAACTTGGTGCAGTGTTAACTTCGGTGCGGGATGGGATTTTGGTGATCAATTGTGCCGGAGTTATTATTCAATGTAATAGTGCTGCCGCGCGAATACTGAAGATGTCAGTGAGTGAAATGATTGGACAAACGTTAGGTGAAAATCTATCGTGGAATCTGTTGATCGCGGAAACCTTAGAAACTGCTTGTACCTATCGAGATCATGAGGTATTTGTTGAATGTATTAGCAGTTATTGTGTGATTAGTACAACTCCCTTACAAGATAATAATAATGAAGTAATTGGCGTTGTCACCGTGCTCAGGGATAATCGGGATTTGCGTAATTTGGTGCAAAAAATGACAGGATCGCGGCCGGTGGATTTTGACGATATCACCTGTACAAGTGCCGTGATGAAGGAGCTGATTGCCCAATCACGTAGATATGCGGCTAGTGAATCTACAGTATTGATTCGTGGCGAGACAGGGACAGGCAAGGAACTGTTTGCGAGAGCGTTACATAGTGCTTCCATGCGGGCAAAAGGCAATTTTATCCCTATTAACTGTGCCGCTATTCCAGAGACGTTAATGGAAAGTGAGCTGTTTGGCTATGAGGAGGGAGCTTTCACTGGGGCAGTTAAAGGGGGGAAACCAGGGCTATTTGAATTATCCAATGGTGGCACGCTATTTCTCGACGAGATCGGCGAAATGGCGGTACACTTGCAGGTGAAATTATTGCGGGTTCTTCAGGAACGGCGTGTAAGACGCCTCGGTAGTTCCCGGGAACTGGTGGTGGATGTGCGAGTAATCACGGCTACTCATCGTAATTTAGAAGATATGGTGGCGCGGGAAACCTTTCGTGAGGATTTATATTATCGGTTGAACGTCATTCCGTTGACCTTACCACCTCTTAGAGAACGTCCTGAGGACATCAGTGTATTAGCGGAGTATTTCTTGCGGCGTTTTGCCGATAAAATGCGTCGCCCAGTCCATGGTTTTGTTCCTGCTGTGGTGGAACGTTTACAGACCTATAATTGGCCTGGTAACGTACGGGAATTAGAAAATGTGATTGAACGGGCCGTGAATTTGGTAGATGGTCCACAAGTGGGCACGGAACACATTTTTTTAGGACGGATGCCCATGCCGTTAAAGACTTCCTCAGCAGTGCAGGCGGAAACCTACCAGACGTTGAAAGAACGTTTGGCTGAGGTGGAAAGAATTATTTTACAGGAGACCTTAGAGCGCTTTCATTCTTCGCGGCGGGTGGGGGCAGTGTTAGATTTATCTCACACTGCAGTACTGAAAAAGATGCGCAAACATGGATTGTTACCAGAGTAGGGATAGAAAGATACATTTGTGGAAACTTTTGAGAGTAGTGGAAACTTTTTGAGCGATAAAAGTTTCCACTTTATTCATGTAATTTTACAATTGAAGAAAACAAAGCGTGCTATTACAAGCAAAATTAGAATTTTGTGAATTGGCACGCTATTTGCATTGCTATAAGGCAAGGCCCTAAACACGATAACGCCTTACGGGTGACCTTACTGAGATGAGGTCAATAAAAAATATATAATAACAGGAGGAGATACTTATTATGGAACATAAGTTTATGGCGGAACCTTTTAAAATTAAAATGGTGGAAACAATTAAGATGACCACACGGGAAGAAAGAGAAGTTGGCATTGAACGTGCTGGTTATAACACTTTTTTATTGAATTCTAAAGAATGCTATATCGATTTGTTAACGGATAGTGGTACAAATGCCATGAGTGACAATCAATGGGCTGGTATGATGCTTGGTGATGAAGCTTATGCTGGTAGCGTTAACTTCTTTGAATTAGAAAAAACTGTGCAAGAACTATATGGTTTTAAACATGTTGTTCCTACTCATCAAGGTCGTGGCGCCGAAAACATTTTATCAAGAATTGCCATTAAACCTGGAGATTATGTACCTGGTAATATGTATTTCACCACGACTCGGGTTCATCAAGAAATGAATGGTGCTACTTTCGTTGATATTATTGTTGATGAGGCTCATGATCCAAATGATGAAAGTCCTTTCAAAGGTAATGTTGATCTAAACAAACTACAAGCGTTAATTGATCGCGTTGGCGCTGAAAAAATTCCATATATCTGTTTAGCAGTGACGGTAAACCTTGCAGGGGGTCAACCTGTTAGTATGGAAAATGCTCGCGCTGTGAGTAAACTAGCTAAAAAATATGGTATTAAAGTGATGTTTGATGCTACTCGTTGCATTGAAAACTCTTACTTTATTAAAGAAAGAGAAGAAGCTTATAAAGATACATCTATTGCTGAGATCGTAAAGGAATTGTTTAGCTATGGCGATGGCGCTACGATGAGCGGCAAGAAAGATTGTTTAGTCAACATCGGTGGCTTCTTAGCATTAAATGATGAAGATCTATTCCAAAAAGCAAAACAAATGGTAGTGTTATTTGAAGGTATGCCTAGCTACGGCGGTTTAGCTGGTCGTGATATGGAAGCCATGGCTCGTGGTATGCGTGAGTCTGTTGATTACTTCTACATTAAACATCGTGTGGAACAAGTTCGTTATCTTGGTGAAAGAATAAGTGCTGCCGGTGTGCCAATTTTAAAACCAATTGGCGGTCATGCTGTATTCCTAAATGCAAGAGAATTTTTGCCTCATATCCCGCAAGATCAATTCCCAGCCCAAGCACTAGCAGCAGCCCTTTATGTCTCTTCTGGCGTGCGCTCCATGGAACGTGGTATCGTATCCGCAGGGCGGGATGGCAAAACTGGTAAACATCATTATCCAAAATTAGAATCTGTGCGCTTGACCATTCCACGTCGTGTATATACTTATGCTCATATGGACGTAGTTGCAGATTCAGTTATTGAACTATACCAAAATCGTGATAAAATTGTTGGACTAGAAATGGTTTATGAACCACCAGTGTTACGTTTCTTCACTGCCCGCTTCAAACCTCTTAAATAGTGATAAATTGGAATCGGTCGAAAAAACGAGAAGTTTTATCGACCGATTTTTCTATGTTTTTTAGCTAGTGCCCTCGTAAAGCTATATTGGGAAAAGTTAGACTTTTCTCAATATAGCTATTTTTTTACTGTCGTTAGAAGGTATAACATTTTATGAATGCTGCTTCAGTAGCATGTAATCTACGTATAATAATAGGCAGCGCTCATATAGAAGTATAATATTCACTATTAGATTATCAGTCGAGAATGAAAGCACTTAAGTGCTTTTGTGCTTAATATTTGCTATAATGAGAAGGGTCATTTGCGTTTTTTGTCAATACAAGGATTGGAGGGGAAAAAAGAATGAAGCCATTTGTGCCACGCGTGGCAGCCGTTCATGATTTATCTTGTTTTGGACGTTGCTCTTTAACCGTTATTATGCCGATCCTGTCATGTATGGGGATTCAAGTATGTCCACTACCGACTGCTGTATTAAGTACTCATTTAGGTGGGTTTAGCGATCTTGCCTTTTGTGATTTTACAGATCATATGCCGGCTTTTTTTCATCACTGGAAAAAAGAAGGGGTTACATTTGATTGCATTTATAGTGGTTTTCTAGCTTCGGAAGAACAGATGGAGGTAGTTCATCATTTCATTAATGATTTTTCGGATAATAAACCGTTGGTCATTGTTGATCCGGTAATGGGTGATAATGGGAAATTGTATGCTACCTACACACCTAAAATGCAGGAACAAATGAAAACTCTAATCCAAAAAGCCAATATTATTACTCCCAACTATACGGAAGCATGTTTCTTATTGGGTGAAAATTACCAAAACAGTGACTGTGAAAAGGATCGCATGAAGGATTGGTTGATGCGGTTAGCTGATTTTGGACCAAACATTGTAGTGATGACAGGAATTCCTTTTAACAAAGACAAGATTCTTAACATGGGGTATGACCAGAGTAAAGATGTTTTTTGGGAAGTTACGAATGATTATATTCCAGCTCACTACCCAGGCACAGGAGATATTTTTGCCAGTGTGTTAGTTGGCAGTTTACTTAAAGGCGAAAGTTTGCCTACTGCAATGAAACGCGCAGCTAATTTTGTGGCTTTAGCCATTAAGGCTAGCTTTGAAGCAGGGACTCCCACGCGGGAAGGTGTCATGTTAGAAACGGTACTGCCTTACTTATATCGTGAGTGTTAGCCATAAAAAAATGGCAGATCACCAATATAGATGTTACTTTCTCGGTGTGTTGTATATAGAATGACTATTTTAGGAGAGTTGGAGGTTATAAAATGAATAAACAACGTAAATTCACAACAAAAGATTTAGTTTTTTCCAGTATGTTTGCAGCGATGTGTGCAATTTCCACTTACATTCACATTCCCTTTGGCGGGGCCATGGTACATTTGGGGTCAGCATTTATCTTTACAATTGGGATTGTATTTGGTGGCGTGTATGCAGCAATTGCAGGGGCGATCGGCTCCGCCTTTTTTGATATTGTCATGGGGTCTTCCGCTTATACCATATGGTCATTTGTGATTAAGGGAATTGCAGGATTTATTGTAGGTGTTGTTGCAAAGGGCATGTGGCCTGAAGCTACTCAGACTGCTATGGCATCTGGTCAGAAGAAGATGTTACGTGCAGTCTTAGGCTGTGTGCTAGCTGCGGCTTGGACCCTTGCCGGTTACGTAGTAGCCTGGTGGCAAGTGACGGGGAGTTTTACCATTGCCCTTGCCAATATGCCAAGTTCATTACTGACATCGGGTGCCGGAATGTTGGTCGCCCTGTTGTTAGCACCAAAATTACGTAATATATTACATCTGTAATTCATATAGTTAAAAGGGTCACAGTTTTTACAGTGTAAAGATTGTGACCCTTTTTATTAAAATATAAAAAAATTCCAAAAATTGCTGAAAAAATCTTGCCAGGATGGAATTGGCAAGTTATAATTTAATTACAAATCATGCAAACGATTGCGTAACGAAGGCCAGATGATTGTTTTATAACAGAAAGAGAAACGGCAAAAGAATAATAGAATAGTGCTGAAATTAGATTGATTATTTAGAAAATATGCTAATGGGTGAAGGAGGATAACTGCAATGGCTAAAGTCGTGTTAAAAAATCTTTGGAAACAGTATGGAAAGGTCGAAGTCGTAAAAGACTTTAACTTAGAAATTAATGATCAGGAATTAATTGTGTTTGTTGGACCATCCGGTTGCGGAAAATCCACTACGCTACGTATGATTGCTGGGCTAGAAGAAATAAGCTCAGGTGAGATTTACATAGGTGAGCGGTTGGTTAATGATGTTGAACCCAAAGACAGGGATATTGCAATGGTTTTTCAAAATTATGCATTATATCCCCATATGACTGTTTTTGAAAATATGGCATTTAGCCTAAAGTTGCGTAAGATGCCAAAGAATGAAATTGGGCAACGTGTGAAGGAAGCGGCACAAATTTTACAAATTGAGCAATTGTTGGAGCGCAAGCCTAAAGAATTGTCTGGTGGTCAACGTCAGCGGGTAGCAATGGGGAGGGCGATTGTTAGAGAACCAGCGGTTTTTTTAATGGATGAACCTTTGTCTAATTTGGATGCAAAACTCAGGGTCACGATGAGGGCTGAAATTAGAAGGCTTCATCAACGGCTTAAGACCACTACTATTTATGTAACCCACGATCAAACTGAGGCTATGACTATGGGCGATCGAATTGTGGTAATGAAAGACGGCATTGTCCAGCAGTTGGATACGCCAATGAATTTATATCGTAATCCACAAAATATGTTTGTTGCCAGTTTTATTGGAAATCCATCTATGAATTTTATAACAGCAACGATCAAACCCGAGGGGAATGAAATGTATGTTGCGGGAATTGGTTTTAAAGTTATGGTGCCTGCTGGCATGGCACAACAACTGGAGAAATATCAGGGCAAAGAAGTGATATTTGGTATTCGACCAGAAAATATTAACGATGAAGTTATTATGCTGGAGGCATGGCCACAGTCGAAAGTAACTGCTAAGGTAGAAGTCGTCGAATTATTGGGGGCGGAAATAATTCTTCATCTTGACTTGGGAGGTAAGGAGGTGGTTGCTCGCATGCCAGCTCGCAATAGATACAAACCAGGCGATATGGTCACAATGGTATTCAATACTAATTATATGCATATATTTGATCCTGTTACTGAGTTGGCGGTATTGTAAAGTGGGATCATTAATAAAAAACAGGAATAACAAGGAGGAAAAACAATGTCAAGTATAAAGAAGATAATAAAAAGGTTCAGCCTTTTGGTGATGGCAGTTATGGCACTTGCTTTAATGGTTACAGGTTGTTCCAAATCTGAGCCAACGGAGGCTAGTAAACCAGTGACAATTACTTTCTGGCACACGCATAATGCTCAGGAAACTCCTACTCTTGAAGCAATTGTAAAAGATTTTGAGGCGAAAAATCCAAATATCAAAGTAGAATTGCAAGCTGTACCTTTTGATGGTGGACAAAACAAATTCAAAACTGCTGCACAGGCAGGCAATGCTCCTGACGTATTCCGCTCAGAGTGTGCATGGACACCTCAGTTTGCGGCATTAGGTCTTTTAGCGCCAATTGACGATCTTGTTACAGCGGAAGATAAGGCTGACTTTCTGCCAGTTGCTGCAGCAGCTTATCAATTTAAGGGAAAAACTTATGGCTTACCTCAAGTAACCGATGCTTTGGCATTATTATATAATAAAAAAATGTTTCAAGAAGCTGGTGTAGCGGTACCTAAAACCATGGATGAGTTCCTAGCTGTAGCACAAAAACTCACCAATAAAGATAAGGGGCAATACGGTTTCGCTATGCGTGGCGACTCTTACTGGGTTCAACCTTTTGTGTGGGCATTTGGTGGTGGGTTAATTGATATCAACGACCTGTCAGTTCAAATCAATAATGCAGGGTCGGTTAAAGGCTTACAGTTTGTTATTGATTTAAAAGATAAGTATGGTGTAATTCCTAATGAAATGGATTTTGCTAATGATTATCAAAATGTAATGGTAGGTTTTAAATCAGGTAAATATGCCATGATTTTAAATGGTCCTTGGGCAACTGCTGATTTATTGGCAGATGGTGAGTTCAAAGACGCCAATAACTTAGGTATTGCGGTTATTCCTGCTGGTCCTGAAGGAAAATTTGGTTCACCTATGGGTGGTCATGGATTCGTAATTTCTGCCAATACTAAAAATCGAGAAGCCGCTTATAAATTGATTCAATTTGTTACTTCCAAAGAAAACGAAGCGAAGTTTGCCAGTGCGAACAATCTATTACCGGCCCGCAAATCTGCTTATGATTTGGATGAATTGAAGAATAATCGTATTATTTCTGATTTCAAAGCAGTGGTCGAAAAGGCTACCGCTCGTCCGATGATTCCTGAAGGTGGGGAAATCTACACCGAATTTACACCAAACTACCAAGCTGCCCTTGCTGGCAAAAAAACAGCTCAGCAGGCATGGGATGATGTTGCAGCAGCTTGGAATAAACTTTTGAAGAAGTAAGGATTAGGGTAGGGGGAGATTATGATCAGTCTCTCCCCTTACTACTAAGGAGGATAAAACATGCTGAAGAAAATAAAGCAGACCTGGGTTGCCTATGTATTCCTGGCCCCAACTGTGCTAGCAATGACGGCAATTGTTTTCTACCCGTTAATTTTGGGGATTACCTACAGTTTTACTGACCTTGATCAATATAATATGGGAAATAAATTTATTGCTCCTTCCTGGCAGTGGGTGGGGTTACAAAATTATAGAGATTTATTTAGTTCTATGACCTCGGAGTTTTGGACGGTAGCCCTAAATACTTTAATCTGGACATTTACTAATGTGTTTTTCCACTTTACAATTGGCTTGCTGTTGGCGGTGTTGCTCAATCGCAAAATAAAAGGTCGGGCGATATACCGTATGATGATGCTGATTCCCTGGGCTGTACCGTCATTCGTAGTAGCCTTTTCTTGGAGATGGATGTTCAATTCCGAATATGGTGTTATCAATTTAAGTTTACTTGCCCTAGGGATGAATACTGTACCTTGGTTGGCACAAAAGTGGACCGCAATGTTTGCTGTAATTATTACTAATATTTGGGCCGGTATCCCCTTTATGATGATTACCTTATTGGGTGGCTTACAATCCATTCCTAAGGAATTGTATGAAGCTGCTGAGGTGGATGGTGCGCCAGCGTGGCAACAATTTTTTCAGATCACTTTGCCCTTATTAAAGCCCGTAGCATTTACTGCCACGCTACTTGGAACAATTTGGACATTTAATATGTTTAATATTATTTATCTCATTACACAGGGTGGACCTTACCGACAGACTGAAATTTTGGTTACTTATGCTTATCAAGAAGCATTTACCAACTGGCATCTTGGTATTGCTAGTACTTATGGGGTAGTTATTTTGAGCTTTTTGATTGCATTTACAACCTTCTATTTTAAAATAGCAAAACAGGATGAGGCGAGGTGAGTACATTGAAAACCATGTCAACTACAGAAGGGCCTACTAAATTGATGCCATTAAAAAACAAAAAAATTAAATCAAAGAAAAGTAGAGGGCTAGACATACTTGTTCATATGATATTACTGGTAGCGGCATTCGCTTCTGTTTTTCCCCTACTATGGGTATTATCTACTTCCTTTAAGCCAGCAACGGAAGTTTTTAGCAATGTAATCAGGTTTATTCCTGCTCATCCTACATTGGATAATTATCACTATGTTTTAACTTTTAAAAACAGCATATTTTTAACATGGTTTAAAAATTCTTTCATACTAGCATTATTAACGACAATTATTAGTGCTTTTCTGGCGGCAACTGCTGCCTACAGTTTTAGTCGTTTTAAATTTAAGGGGAAAAATACATTACTATTTTCCTTTTTACTAGCACAAATGTTTCCTGGTGCCCTACTGATCGTGCCGTTATATAGCATTATGAAGGTTTATGGTCTATTAAACAGCTATACAGGTTTAGTTTTGGCTTATAGTACGGCCAGTTTACCTTTTTGCGTTATGATGTTAAAAGGTTTTTTTGATACCATTCCTGTTGAGTTAGAAGAAGCTGCTAGGGTAGATGGATTATCACCATTTGGTACGTTTTGGAAAATTGTAATGCCATTATCCTTACCAGGGTTGTCAGTAACCTGCCTATTTTCATTTATTACGGCCTGGAATGAATTCATGTTTGCGTTGACATTTATGAATGGGGAAGATCTTTACACACTGCCTGTTGGTCTCAGGATTTTTGTAAACCAGTTTCAGACAGACTGGCATTATATGGCGGCAGGGGCGATTTTAATTACCATTCCTGTTATGATCGTATTTCTGTGGGCGCAAAAATATCTCATCTCCGGTCTTACTGCTGGTGGCACCAAAGGCTAGGGAGGGAATATATCATGAGTCAAGTGCAGTACCTGTTGAAGCAAACGATTGCATTAATGAATAGGAAAGGATAAAAGGATGAAAAGATTATTAGAAGTAAATCCATGGAAAATTATAGAGAAGGCACTACATAAAGAAGATTTTCGTTTGACGGAAAGTATAATGTGCCTTGGTAATGGGTACATGGGAATGCGCGGTAATTTCGAAGAATGCTATTCCGGTGATTTTCATCGTGGTTCTTATATTGCTGGGGTATGGTTTTCGGATAAAACACGTGTCGGGTGGTGGAAAAACGGTTATCCAGAATACTTTGGTAAGGTCATTAACGCTACAAATTATATCGGCATAAGGATATTGATTGATAGCCACGAAGTGGATTTATATACAGCCTCGATAAAAGAATATTATCGTGAACTTGACATGCAACATGGCGTGCTGACAAGGAGATTCACAATTCTTCATGATAAAAAAGAAACTACAATTGAAACCACTCGATTCTTGTCCATCGTAGATAGAGAGCTTGCCATTATTAAGTATTCGGTTACGCCCAACAACTATCATGGGTGCATTACTCTCATTCCCTATTTGGATGGGGATGTTCGTAATGAGGATTCTAATTATGATGAGGATTTCTGGACTGAAATTAGCAAAGAAGTGTCAAATTATCAGGGAAACCTTGTTATGAAAACAAAGGATAATGCCTTTGGAACACCTACTTTCCAAGTTGCAACGTCCATGCAGATAAAAGTAGATGGAATGGTTACAAATATTTCTCACAATCAAAAGAATGAGTATGTGGACAATACTATTGACGTCAAAGTTGAGCAAAGAAAAACGGTCAGCTTATACAAATATGTAGCTGTCACAACCGATCGTGACCATGAAGCTAGCAAGCTTGTAGAAAAAGGCAAGGAAATATTGAATACAGCCCTAGAAAAAGGCTATGAGAAAGTAATGGAAGACCATAAGCAAGCTTGGCTAAAGCGTTGGGAAATAGCGGATGTTGAAATTAGCGGAGATGAAGAAGGGCAACAAGGAATTCGTTTTAATTTATTCCAATTATTTTCTACCTATTATGGGGGAGATCATCGTTTAAATATTGGACCTAAAGGTTTTACAGGTGAAAAATATGGTGGTGCTACCTATTGGGATACAGAAGCTTATGCCCTGCCCCTGTATTTGTCAACAGCAGAGCCAGTAGTAGGACGTAATCTATGTATATATCGACATAATCAGCTGGAAGGTGCTTATCATAATGCACGTAAGCAAGGACTAAAGGGTGCGCTTTATCCAATGGTTACGTTTACAGGTGTTGAATGCCACAATGAATGGGAAATCACCTTTGAGGAAATTCATCGCAATGGCGCGATTGCTTATGCGATATATAACTATGTAAACTACACTGGTGATAAGGACTATCTTCATGAATACGGTATTGAGGTGCTAGCAGGTATTTCTCGTTTTTGGGCAGATCGAGTGCATTTCAATCAAAAGAAACAAGTGTATATGATTCATGGCGTAACAGGACCTAATGAATACGAGAACAATGTTAATAATAATTGGTATACAAATCGGATGGCCGTTTGGACGCTTACCTACACCTTGGAAGTGGTACGTTATCTAATCGCAAATGGCTACGAAGGGCAAATGGAAGATTTACAGATATATAAAGAAGAAGTAGACAAGTGGCAGGATATTATTGATAACATGTATTTCCCTTATGATGAAGAGCGGGGCGTATTTGTCCAGCATGATACTTTCCTTGATAAAAATTTAATGACAGTTGATAAATTAGAGATAAAGGACCGGCCCATCAATCAAAAATGGTCATGGGATAAGATTTTACGTAGTTGCTTTATTAAGCAAGCCGATGTATTACAAGGTTTATACTTTTTAAATAATGAATTTACCATAGAAGAAAAACGTCGGAATTTTGAATTTTATGAACCAATGACAGTGCATGAATCTTCCCTATCAGCATGTACTCATGCCATTTTGGCAGCTGAGCTTGGTATGGAGGAAAAAGCATTTGAAATGTATCACCGTACAGCCCGCCTAGACCTTGATAATTATAATAACGATACACAGGATGGTCTTCATATAACTAGTATGTCAGGTTCATGGTTAACAATTGTTCAAGGTTTTGCTGGGATGAAAATTGTCAATGAAACCTTGTCATTTGCGCCTTTTATTCCCACAGGGTGGGAAAGTTATACCTTTAAAATTATTTATCGTGATCACTATGTTAAGGTTATGGTAGATAAAGAGAATGTGATTATCTCTCAGGATGGGTTAGCGCTGTCAGTGAAAATTTATGATGAAATGAAAATTTTGCCTAAGAATGGAAAGATCATCATTTCAATGAAATGATAGGTAATCTTATTGTTTAAAAGACGGAGGGTGAATATGGTCAAAATGCTTCAGGCCGTTATCTTTGATCTAGATGGTGTGATTACAGATACTGCGGAATATCATTATCTAGCGTGGAAAATGCTTGCAGAGGAACTGAAGATCCCCTTTTCCCGTGAATTCAACGAAAAATTAAAAGGTATTTCTCGATTGGATTCGCTGGAACAAATTTTGATTCATGGCGGAAAAAATTGTGATTTTGCAGCAAGTGAAAAAGCCAATCTCGCCAATAAAAAAAATGCTCACTATTGTAAGTTGATACAAAGGCTTACACCAGCTGATATCTTACCTGGTATACAGGTCTTGCTCTTAGAAATCAAAGAGCAAGGTTTAAAGATTGGTCTGGCATCAGTTAGCAAAAATGCATTTACCGTAATCGACGCACTTAAGTTGAAGGGACAATTTGACGTTATTGTAGATGCGCGAAGGATTAAAAATAGTAAACCGAATCCTGAAATATTTTTGACGGCTGCAGAACTATTACAGGTGGAGGCAGCTGCATGCATTGGAATTGAAGATGCAGCTGCTGGCGTAGAAGCCATTAAAGGGGCAGGGATGTTTGCAATCGGTATTGGATCCCAAGAGAATCTGGCACAGGCAGATCGTGTGTTTAAAACTACTGGAGAGCTTTCAATGAATGTAATTGTTGAAAACTATGAGCAAGCTTAACATGAGAGTAGAAAGATAAGATGATCTTATAGGTTGCATTAAAGAATTTGTATCCTGCATAGATAAGTTGAATTAAATATAGAGAGGTTCATTCTTTAACGCATCCTATATAGTTAACACTATAAAAAAGTCTCCGGATTAAATTCGGAGACTTTTGGCAATCTACCTAGTGGTATGGAAGGTCGCTGAATCACAACGAGACAAAGGCCTAGGAAGGTGTCAAGGAGAACGAAAATTATAATTGACAAAAGGGGATATCTCAAATTTTTATTTTGAGACATTCCCTTGATTTCCAATGTCATTTTTAAATTATCATCATAGGGGAGTTTTCAGGCTCTCTCTTTTTTCATGTTTGTTTAAAAGTGAAAATCAAATTCAGTTTTAATTAATTTTCTAATATCATTGCTATAGGTAGAGCTAGACATGTTAATTTTTTCATTGGCGTAGAGATTTGACCATACGACATTTTTGCCAATAGCGTAGTCTACTCCAACAAGAAACCCTTTGGCATCTGTAGGCATGGACCCCCAGCAATCATCATGAGCAATTTGACCATTTAGTTCCATCTTATAATATTTTACAAACACACCATAAGTACCAGGAATTTGGCAGTCAGCACCCTTGTACTCCAGTTTGTATATACCGGATTTATTTAAACTATCAGCATTAGTCTTAACGTAAGCTCCAGTAGCTTTCAAATTATCAGTTAGTTTATAACCGACTTCAACCCCATTCCATTGGGAAATATTCGGGTTTATATCATTGTCTGCATTATTTTTACCAGTAACCAAATTAAGGTTTAGTTTTTTTGATAAATCAACATTCAAGTTTATACCATGAAGTATTGTATTGTTTGTTGTAACGCTAAGTTGATTGCCAAATGGATCTGTGATTGGCGTGCCATTTGCAGTAGTAGCAGGTATGCTGCAATCAATTCGATAGTTAAATACATCAACATTGATTTGTGGAGTAACAGGAATACCAATATCAAGACCTTCAGCATCGCCACCCAAAATAATATTAGAAGCAATACCAGTCCATTTTTGACCAGCAGTAACGCTTACTTGACCAACTTTGCCCTCAACCCAAATTCTGTTGATGTTATTCTCCCAATCATTGGTCTCTAAGGCGTGATAGCCCTTACGAACTTCAATTTCAAACTTACTAGTCCACTGATCGTTTATTTTCAGTGCACCATCCAAGTCCATATAGAATTGTTTGCCATCATTACTATTGGCACTCTGGCTATGAGTATCGCTGCTATATCGGGTATCAAACTGACCAGTTAATTGGAAACCGCCAAGTGTGTTAACTTTAGCTTCTACTTTATCCACACGAGCACCCAGTTTATCAAGTTCACTGGAATATTCAGCAGTTAACTTCGCAATAAGTTCTCTATCTTTTACATCTACAGCTTTATCAAGTTTAGTCATAGCTTTCGCTACAATGATAGCCATTTCATAACGGCTAATCGCTCTATCACCAAAGAAATTACCATCGCCTGCGCCTTCGATAATACCATCTTTTTGTAATTGATTTACAGCGTCATAAGACCAATGACCTTTGGCTACATCAGAAAAGGCATTGACTGTGGCGGCGAAGGAAGTACCAGCGATACTAAGTACCATGGCAGCTGCTAGGGAAGCGATTATTCTCTTTTTCATGTTAAGATCTCCTCTGTTTTTTTAATTTAAAAATAAGTTCTGGATTTGTACTAAGCAACTTAAGGAATGTTTCCATTCTTCAGTGATGGGGCCATTCTCAGTTAAAGGGGAATATGATTACTTACGCAAACGATTGCAGAATGAGCCGCAATGTTTCATCAGAAATTAAAAACTAGGATATCCCTCTTTTATAGTCTGTAGTTTCCTCCTCGTAGTTTTACAAATTAAATTGGTTGATGAGTATTCAAACATAATTGAGAGCCCATATTTCCTCAATTAAATGTTAGACTCCTATCTATTACACTGCGAGACCTGCTCTAGATTACTAAAGTATGTACCTCCTTTCGTTTCCCTCAGTTCTCTTCAGCAAAAAAGATCAATCAGTAGAGAGTTAAAAGATGAGCAATCGTTTGTGGTTAATGAAATATAATCAATTTTTCAAGTTGATAATCCTAGTTGATGTGGTATGCAAACGATTGCAATCACAAGCAGATTATATATCAAATATTCAGTATAATCAACCCCAAATATTGGATATTGATAAAAAAATTCAGGAAATTTACCTAACTCCAGTTAAATAATTAAGTACGCAAGCTTTTCATGCCACGATGAATGAAATTTCAAGCCATGATGCCTCTGAAAAAGAAAATAAGTAACAGGTAACTCCAATGGGTGTTAGCAATTATTAATCATGGTGTAATGGATGGAGCAGAAAAATATAATATAATTAATAATTTTAAGGGGGAAAAAAATGAATTTATCATGTAAAAAGTAGCGAATAAGTAGTTTGTCATGATTAGCTGGAGGTGATTAATAAAATTTATGCAAACGCTTGCGTACATGGAAAAAAGTATATATAATAACTTTATATTACTCAACTTTC
>Ga0224527_1000488_pt1 | contig 25842 bp, 25 predicted proteins | sample CBST0metaG_FD_179882 | JGI IMG/M metagenome (GOLD analysis project Ga0224527, IMG submission 179882) | Peat soil microbial communities from Stordalen Mire, Sweden - C.B.S.T0 | ecosystem: Environmental > Terrestrial > Soil > Wetlands > Peat | place: Sweden: Norrbotten County, Stordalen Mire... | reverse complement strand
ACTCAAACCCTCGAGCTGCAGCCGGATATTCTGCTGCTCGACGTGCAAATGCCGCGCCTGCCTGGCCTGGAAGCTATGCGCGCCATCATGAACGGCACGCCGACAGTCAAGATTCTGCTGCTCACCTCGACCATCACCACGCAGCAGATCATTGAGGCTCTGCACATCGGCGCCCGCGGCATCGTGCTGAAGGACGCGCTCGCCGGCCACCTGCAAACCGCCATCCGCACAGTTGCCGGCGGCGACTACTGGATCGGCGGCAAGCGCGTGGTCAACCTGGTATCAGCGCTTCACGATCTGATGCAGCAGGCCGCCGTGCCTCAGCACAAGACCTATGGCCTCACCCCACGCGAGCTCGAAGTAGTGGGCGCAATCGTTGAAGGGTGCAGCAACCGCGACATCGCCAAGCAGTTCAACCTGAGCGAAGAAACCGTCAAGCGCCACTTGTCGAATATTTTCGACAAGACCGGCGTCTCAACGAGACTTGAACTGGCACTGTTCGCCATCGCCCACCATCTGGTCGAACCGCAGTAGCCTGCCATAGCTCAATCTGCGCTCTCGGCGGTTTCTGCCAGTTTCAAACGCTCGTGGGCTCGAGGGCCAGCCATCCGCGCATCCATAAGGCCGCCAGGAAGCTGAGCGCCGTGACCACCAGCAGCAACAGTAGAAAATACTGCGTTAGCCAGATGCGCATCATGGCGTACCAGGAGATGTTTCCGACGCGGTAGGTTTCACCGCTCATCGGATACGACGCAAATTTCGACATCTGCAACAGGCTCATGCAACAGGCTCACCGAACCGGTGATATCGTGCGTCTGCGACCTGTCGAAAAACACATCCGCAAATACATCCGCCGAAGCATTATCCTTGAGTTCGACAAGAACGATTGACCGGTCTGGAGAAGACGGCGACTGAATCTCTTCGACAAGTGCGTCGGGAATCCCGGCGACGTTGGAGGGCTGCTCTTGCGTCGCATCGTTGCCGAGCATCGCGAACCACCTTCGCGACACAACGGCCTGGATGGATGAGACAGCAGTAAGATAACTATGCGCCGGCTTGACATGGACTCCATTTGAATCCATCGTCACCGGAAGCGAGGCATCCAACGAAGCGAAGGCGGGCTGATTGGCAATCGTACCCAGTATCAGGTAGTCGCGCGCCTTGCTAATGACCGTATTCGGCCCGGCAACGGTAACTCGAAGCGCCGGGTATTCGGTCTGCGCCCCAAAGTGGCTCATCAGATGGAGATAAAGAGCAATCTCTTCCAGGCGGGGACCGCAGGAAGAACCACGGTCGTCTCAGCCAAATCCGCCAACTGCGTGAAGGGAAATCCCGCATTGGCACAGAGTTCCAGATTCGGCATGGCGGCCCACTAAGGGTTCGCGCATAAACAAACTGTACAATCAAGCGGTTATTGGGGCAGCAGCGAGTAGTTCCATTCGCCATGGAAGTCGTCTGGTTTGATGTTGAGCTTGGCCATCTCAGACGGCGATACTTCTACGCCGGTGGGATAGGTTCTTTGTGTCAGTTTTGCCCGGATCCTGAGACCAGTTTTTGTCTTGGTGTTGCTTATCAAGTCAACCACGGTTTGATAGCTGACCAACGGTCTTGCCCGCCAATTTTGCGTGATGAAAGAGAACATCCGGTGTTCAATCTTGTTCCACTTACTGGTTCCCGGCGGAAAATGCGACATTTGAATTCGTAGCCCGGTGAGATTTGCCAGATGTTGTAAGCCGATCTTCCACAACCGCGATCGGCTGGCGTTGCTGCCTCCCGCATCCGCCATGATGAGTAATCTGGTTGCTTGGGGATAAGCCTTGCGGCCCATGTGCTTCCACCAGGCCAGGATGCTGTCGATGGCAAACTCTGCCGTGTCATGATCGATACCCACGCTCACCCATCCTTCATTGCGCCCCAGATCGTAAATTCCATAGGGAATTGCTTTGCCCAGTTCCTTGTCCGGGAAGTCGTGAACCAAGGTCTTCTGCGGTTCTGCTTGCGGCCGCCACTCCAGACCGCGATTGCTGTAGTTTCCCACCAACTCCTTCTTCTTGGTGTCAACGGAGATAACCGGCAGGCCATGCTCCAGAAACTCTTTGACCTGCGCATGAACGTACTCAAACTGAGCATTGCGGTCCGGATGCTGTTTGCCTTCCAGAGCCTTGGCGTTGGCTTGCAAACTATATCCCAACTGATGGAGAAGTTCGGCCACCTTGCGGTCGCCAATGTTATACCCCTGCCGCTTGAGTTCAGCGGCCAGCTTACGCGTACTTTTTGCCGTCCAGCGCAAGAACGACTCCGGATCACCCCGAACTACAGGCTCAACCAGTTGCTCCAAAGCCTTGAGAAGATCGGGATGATGAAGGGTAAGCGGCTTACGGCCCCCTCCTGGACGACGACTCCGTCCTGCCGCTAAAGGCTTGCGTTTGCACTGCTGTAATTCGCGGATGCCAGCGTGGATCGTGGTGCGCGACAGACCGGTTGCCTGGGCCACCAGCGATACTCCGCCACGCGGCAAAGCACTTGCCTCGGTTGCAGCCCACACGCGACGCCCTCGTTCATCCAGAATGTCACGCAACGCCCGGTATTTATTCCGCACTACGGCCAACGCTGTTCCCATAAGGAAAGCATATGCTGCATTGATATATTGTTCAAGTTATTTATGCGCGAACCCTTAGGCGGGCCGAATCGATCCAGAACCTTTGGCGCTGAGCCAGCGCTTATTCGGTCAGCGATATGTCAACTGTCAGGCCAAGGCCCGTCCTTCAACCGCATTTTTGAGAAGATGAATTAGCTCTATCGCGGTTTGTCGAGTAATGGAATATAATGCCATTCGATTCATCAAGCACAGAACTAGTCGAGACTGGCTGTGTCTTGGGGAATACATGGAAACTCAGATAAAATTTAGGCGGACTTGGAGACTGTGGCAAAAACTCTCAGAGCAAGCACAAATTTGGTGGACAGACGTCGCTTCGTTCTCAGCGCTGGTCTGGCGGCGTTTGGCTCGGTGGTTGGCTGCTCCTTGGTGGGCTGCGAAACGCTTGAAAATGAGTCCTTTATCCCCTGCCTGAGCGCTGTTCAAGCGCCTGTTCCTGTCGCGGGGATGACCTACATCCGGGCATCGCAGATCGGCTGCGCGCTCGACTGCGACTTGGAATACGGGCGCAACAAATACACGGGAGGCACGGCAACCGACGATGGACCGCGTATCAATGCGGCGATGGCCGGCGCGACGGCGAGAAATCCAATCACGCTGATCATTGACGGCAGCGCGCTGATTTCGGGACTGTTCCTCCCAGCGGGCGGGTATTGGAGCATTGCGGGACTGGGCTGCGGCACGGGATTCTTCATAATGCCGGGCACAAACAACGACGGCATCCATAATGGACTTCCAAATGCGGCTGCGCCGTCCGATCCGGGACCGCCAGCCCCTGCGCGAGGAATGAGCGTCTCGCTCAGCGACTTCACGCTGAACGGCAACCAGGGAAATGGTCGTAGCGGAGACTCGATGACCGGAACTCGGCAGGGGACAACAGGAGTACTGTGGTATTTCGGCATCAATTTGATGAACTTGGACAACATTACTATTACGAATCTGGTTGTGGTGAATACCCCTGCGTACCACATACGGCTCTCGAATGTTGGCAATGTCAAGGTATCAGGATGCGTGATGAAAAGCAGTGGCGTCAACACCGACGGATTGCATTTCGACGGGCCCGCGAACGACATTGCGATTTCAAACTGCGACTTCACCATGGGCGACGATGCGATTGCGTTGAACTGCCCGGAGGGCTACACCGGCGACATCTCCCGCGTAGCAGTGACCGACTGTACATTTGACAGCCTCACGCTGATGCGGCTTTATACGATTCCCATGGGCGGGGCGCCCAAGTTCAACATCGACACAGTGACAGTGAGCAACTGCAGCGGTACTTTTGTGAATTCCGGTTTCCTGATTGGCACAGGTGCATTTAGCAATCCGAACTCTGTCACTTCTCTGACGGTCTCAGATTGCGCCCTGACGGCCCCCGCGGTACTCGATATCTCGGCAAACTTCGGGACCATCGCACTCAATAATGTTAACCTTGTCCCGCTCGATTCACAACAGGCCCCCGGCTTAGCTTTTGTGCTAACCTCCCAGCCCTATAAAGGCATGGCTTACGTTGGATCAAGTCTATCCCTCACCAATTGTGTCATCTCCAGGAATGCGAAGTCCGACATTGCCGCCCTGATTCTAGAAAACGGCTCGATAATCAACAACCTGGAGTTCAATGGGTTTGCGGTGCAGAATGCGCCCGGCAAATCCTACCCCGCAGTACCGGAGCTGTTTGATATTGTGTCGGGATCACTCGGGCAACTGGTCCTCGACGCACTGGACAGCACCCACATCAATGCTCCCGTATCTGCGGGCGGATTCTCGAGCATTGGGTCCGTTAGTGGGGCAGGCGTGCTGACAACCGGCTGGGAGTTTCCTGATGCTGTGATGGCAAACGGAGTGCCGTATATCTCGGCAAATTCGCATTTGCCTTCGATAAAGGTCGGAGGTGTGGTCGAACCTTACCCGCAAGCCTGAATTGTGCTCTCTTGCTATTTGCTAGACGCCACCAAGCCCAACCAGTGTAAGCGTCCGGAGTCCCTTTCAATTACCCACAAGTCGGACTCCGATCATGATGCCGAGTTCGATGTCGGATAGCCGGGATAGGCCTCTCCAGATGACTGTGTTGCCTGGCGGAGGATCGTGTGTGCGTGTGAGGCAGCCGCCGAGGCGTGCCAGCTTGACGATGTAGTCAGTATGATGGAGGAGATGGGGTAGCTCCCGGGCTTGGTAGGCAGCAGCTCGCCGAGCAGGTATTGGTCCAACTCCGTAAAGGCTTCATCGGGCGAAGCGGCTGGTGTGGTTCGGTTGAGCATCGTGATCCAGAAGATTCGCCAGCTCAGGATGCAGAGGATAGCGATTAGGTTGACCAGTCGCACGGCCGCTCTCAACTTCGCTTCTTCGGCATGGCATCCGGACTTGAGGATCTTGTGGAAGGTCTCTATCTTCCATCTTTGTGCGTACCATTCCATCTTTTCGATGGCGTCCAGGCAGGATCGCACCGGTCGGTCGGTGAGCAACTTCCAGTCGATTCGTTCCCTGCCATTGGGTGCTTTGGCTTCCCCGGCATGGATCGCGGTGAGAACCAACTTGGGGTAGTTCTTCTGCTTGCCTGTCGGCGGGTGGACGAGGATGCGTTGGAATCGCAGTTCAAGCGAGGCCTTCTCGAGATCTCCCCGCTTGTTGCGTACTTCGATCAAATGGAGACCACGCAAGTCGGAACGCTTTAACTCGGCGGCAACCGTGGTATTCCCATCTGCGGCCACGCCATCTGCGCAGGTGCGGACCAGAGAATGCGTGCCCATTCGAGTACTTCGGCGCCGTTCCCCCACGCATTCTGTACGGCAACACGACGCTGGCGGTGGCACGGATCCTGGGCGACGGCCAGAGGCAGAAGACGCGCGCCTTTTCCGAGTTGCAGAGTTACTACCTGTTCGCGGAGAAGTTTGGGCGCCCGGCCGAGGGCAACGACAAGGGCAAGATCGAGAACCTGGTCGGCTATGCACGGCGCAACTTCATGGTCCCGATTCCGCGCGCAGCAAGCTGGGAAGAGCTCAACACGCAGCTTGCCGCAGGCTGCCGAGCGCGACAGGCGCGGCGGATGCGTGGAAAATATGGGGATTTCAGTTGACGATGACAACTTGTTACAATCGAAGCAGGCGGCGCGCTCGCCTCACACTGTTTCGCGACCGTCCGCGACGCACAGAGTGGGCATTACGAGGTTTCAGACTGTAGAATGACGGCAGAAACGAAGTCAAATCCGAACCCCGGCAGGAATAGATGCCTTCAGATCTCTCGTCTTCCGTGCTGCATGAAAACGCCGACGCTTCGGTAGTCCCGCCCGCTGCCACGCCGGTCAAGGGGGACGACGAGATCTCTCTGCTCGATCTGCTGATCGTTCTCGCCGAGCGAAAACGGATTATTCTCGCGGTTACGGCGGTCTTTGCCATTGGCGCTATTATTGTCTCGCTGATTCTTCCCCCACGCTACACCGCAACGGTGACTCTGCTGCCCCCGCAGCAAGGGTCCTCCATGGGCGCCGCGCTGGCTTCGCAACTGGGCAATCTGGGTGGCATGGCCGCACTGGCCGGAGGCAGTCTCGGCCTCAAGAATCCCAACGACATGTACGTCGCCATGTTCAAGAGCCGCACTGTCGAAGACGCCATGGTGCAGCATTTCGGCCTGATGCAGGAGTACCGCGCAAAGTACCCCTCCGATGCGCGCAAAGCCTTCGAAAATTACGCGGTCGTGGACGGGAGCGCAAAAGACGGCATGATCCATATTTCGGTCCAGGACCACGATCCCCGGCGCGCTGCGGATCTTGCCAATGGCTTTGTCGATCAGTTTCGACTTCAGTCCCAGCATCTTGCCATTACGGAAGCCTCTCAGCGCAGACTTTTCTTCGAGCAGCAACTGGAACAGGCAAAGGATAACCTGGCAAACGCCGAAGAGGCCATGAAAGAGACCGAACAACAGACGGGTGTGATTCAGCTAGACAGCCAGGCCCGCGCCCTGATCGAATCGGCGGAATCGCTCCGCGCCCAGGTCGCAGCAAAAGAAGTGCAACTTCAGGGTATGCGGACGTATGCAACCGGTGAAAATTCCCAGGTAGTGCAAGCGCAGCAGGAACTGGACAGCATGCGTGCACAGTTGGCAAAGTTGGGAGGCTCTGAGGATAGCGCCAGTGGCGGGATCATCGTCCCCAAAGGCCAGGTTCCCGAGGCGGGCCTCGAATACGTTCGTAAACTGCGCGACGTCAAATACAACGAGACAATTTTCGATATCTTGGCGCGCCAGTTTGAGGTCGCGAAGCTCGACGAGGCAAAGCAGGGCGCGCTCATCCAGGTCGTCGACCCCGCTGTTCCTCCAGATAGGCGATCTTTCCCGAAGCGCACGCTCATTGTGCTTGGTGCCACTATTGCAGGCCTGCTTGCGGGGATTTCATTGGCATGTATCTTTGTATTCATCGAGCGCATGAAAGCTTTCCCCAAAACGAATGCCAAGCTCCTTTACCTCAAGCACATGCTATTTCTGCGGGGACACCGTGCATTCTGAGTGCAATGAAGGCTTCGGCTTACCGCTGGTGGAAGCCACACAGTGGTGAATTTCACTGATTGCGAGCGACACTTCCTCGGTTGCCGAAATCGCAGGGGATGCGGCGCTACTTGTAGATCCAAACGTCACTGATGCTATCGCACAGGCGTTATTGCGAATGACGGAAAACTAATTCCTTGGCCGGGAACTGTCGCAAAGGGCGGAAGTACGTGGACAGCAGTTTAACAGGAAGAAAACGGCTTCGGAAACGATAGCCCAACTTTGCCAAGATTGATGAAACAGTGCCGAACTTTAAGACGGTGATCTTCTCGCACTATCTATTCGCGAATGGAAGTGGTTGTTGCGCCGTTTCGTTAGGGATCGCTTCTGGACCTCCTCCTGCCGATGATGGCATTTCTTCGCTATCAGGTTATAGAGGGGCTCCTGATTGGAACAGGCCATGATTGCGCAGCTCAACATCGACGACATCGGGAGTCTGCTACCTTACGGGATCCTTTTATTGGTGTACTTTCTTCTGTCGTTCCATAGCGAGCTACAAAAGAATAGATTTTTCGCTGTACCAGTTCTGGGAGTTCTTCTGTTCTTTGTCGGCCTCCGAGGAGCGATGACACCCGACATGCAACGATATAGGGAGATGTACGAAAATTCGAAAACTATGGACTTTAATTCCATTGAGCCGTCCTTTTTGCTTATTTCTAGATTTCTTAACGCAATGCGGCTCGATTATCACGCGTTATTCTTTACCTATTCGTTTATTACGCTCTTCTTCCTCTATCTAGGGATCAAGAATTACACCCACCACGTCAAACTATCTCTGTTGCTTTATATCCTGCTTCCAGGCTGTTTCCTTAATATGTTTGTTGAGATGCGAGAGGTATGCGCGGTCTCTATTGCCTTCTATGCGACAAGTTTATCGAACCGGAAGGACATAAAGCTGAGAATGCCTCTCTTTCTCGCTCTCGTGGCCCTGTCAGCCTCCTTTCACTACTCCGCCATGCTCTATTGGGCGATTGTTTTGATGTCGTACAAATTCATCACGAAACCTCACTCGAAAAAAATCTATATGTCCCTCCTCATAGGGACTCTGCTCATTCCAACCTCCGCATTCGTGGGCGCTATTAATCTGTTTGCACTACCTCTCATTCCGCCTAGATACCATGGAACGATAGGCATGTTTGTGCAGGCCGAGACAAATCTGGCGGAATCGGGCCAGCTACTGAAAACGCTGATATACGTCATCGTGGCAGTGTGCTTCGTTTATTGGCAGTCCCCAATGCAGAACAAGGATGACGACTATCTTCCGTTAAACCAGTTTGTGCTCGGAGTGGTAATTCTGAACCTGACGCGGTCCTTTGCGGATATATCGCGATTATCCTATTTCTTTGTCATCTATCAGATCATTTTATTTCCCATGGTATTAGGAAGAGTGAAAGATGGGATTCAGAGGGTCATCGCATCTTATGTCGTGGTCCTCTTCTATCTTGCCCAGTTTATCTGGGGCTTGTTCTACTATTCGGAGGAGGCGGGAAATTATCCATTTCTTCATTACAAAAACGCAATCCTTTCAATTTTACGATGAGAGCCCAGCGCCGGGCGACGCAGGAAGACAAGGCGCGACAAATGAACTAAACTTGAGTGCATTAGGGATATCGCTTCTGGGCAAATCGGACGACCTGGCGGGCGAAGCGTGGATCAATGACCCACGAATTCAGTTGCGCGAATTCCGTCCGCGAATCTTTAGTATTGCCGAGCAGTGGGCTGCGGCGCGTGGCGAGTACCAAAACATCGACCTGCTTTGGATACCGCAATATAACCTTCCCCTGCTGTACCAAGTGAAGTTTCTGGTCACAATCCATGATCTGTGTCAGTCGGATCACCGGTCATTCCCCAAGCGCACTATCACGGTCCTCGTGGCGATGCTTATCGGTTTCTTTGCAGCCTGCGGGTGGTGCCTCCTTGCGGGGGGATTGAAACATCTAGAAAGCAACCGGGAAGGACGCAAGTGCCTCGATGCACTGCGAGCACCGTTTCGATAGCAGTGCATCGACTTAACCATGATCTATACTCATCTTAAATTGGTTGGAGACAAATCGCGATGACGCGCAGAAACCTAATCGTGATGCTAGGTGCCATTGGCGATACAGTAGAAGTGTTGCCTGCGGCATGGAAGTTGCATCAATCAGGATCGGAAATCTATTGGCTGTGTGGCAAGACAGTGGCGCCTTTGCTTTCTTGCTATAGCTGGGTGCATCCCCTCGTAGTGAACGATGCGCATTTGTTTGGAGGAAGCCGCTGGAAAGCAATTAAGGAGGTAATGCGGACATGGAGACAGCTGATCGGCTCTTCCTATGATCTTTGCGCTGTCCTAAAATATGACCGCCGTTACCAAATTCTTACCCTCCCGGTGCGCGCCAGGCGTTCGATTGTATTGAATCGGAATTCGAGGGCATTTAAGCTGATCTCGGAGCGGCACCACTCGGCAGAGTTTACGCGCATCCTATGCGGCTTTCCCGACGAGTATTGCGCCGAGAACATCGTTCCTGTGACGCCCGACCTGCTGCCGCCCTGCCCGATGCCACGCAATGGAAAGATTCGCATCGCATTGGCTCCCGGTGGCGCGCGTAACTTGCTCTCCGATGATCCGCAACGGCGCTGGCCGCTGGAGTTTTATGTCGCACTTTCCCAGCTTCTGCTCGACAATGGGTACGAGGTCGTACTTACCGGAGGGTCTGGAGATAAGTGGGTCGAGAAACAATTCTGCGGCCTGTCGGTGAGCAACGCTATCGGCCAGTGGGCGATTCCAGAGACCTTGGCGTTTTATCAGTCCTGCAACTGCGTAGTGACGCATGACACTGGCCCTTTGCACCTTGCCGGATTGACCCAATGCGGCTTGATAGGCCTTTTTGGTCCAACTGCGCCCTCCAAGGCGCTTCCGCGGCGTAACGGGGTTGCCGCCCTTTGGGGAGGCGAGCATTTGCCCTGCAGACCGTGCTATGACGGCCGCGAATTTGCACGATGCAAATGGAACGGTTGCATGTTTTCAATCACACCTCAACGGGCAGCCGCAGCCGTTCAGGCGGTGCTTCGAAACCCTGGTGCGGAATGGTGGGTGGAAAACGTATAAATCACCCCATTCTTTGCGCAAACAAAGCAATATGCGGGTGTATGTTTTTAAAGCAAGAATGAAGGGAGAAAGAAATGGTAGACCAGCTACTGTGCTGACCCTCAATGAGAGATTCGGGTATCCTATGGTGGAGGCAATGGCAGAGGGGTGTCCAGTCGCGTGTTCAAGTGTTGCATCTCTCCCGGAAGTGGCAGGTGACGCCGCGTTGCTATTTGATCCCTATAGCATTGATGATATTGGACGGGCTCTGCTGCAAATTGCAACAGACCCCACTCTGAGGGACACACTTGCAGAGAGGGGGAGGCGGAGGGTTGGCCGGTTTGTTGGCACCGCCTGTGTCGCGGTTACTGCTGCAACGGTCAATCGGCTGTTTGAGGTGTGAACATTGCGACGCTCGATTCTGCATCTGGGCAAGTTCTACCCTCCACACAAGGGGGGGATGGAGACACATATACAGAATCTTGTCTTCGGTTTGAGCGCTTCTGAAGATGTTCAGGTGATTGTCGCCGGTGACTCTATCCGCGGGCAGGTCGACCGGATGGACGGTGCTGTAATAACCCGCGTGCCGACGTTGGGCGTGGTGGCATCGATGCCGGTGACTCCTACGCTTCCCTGGGAACTGATGAAGGTGAAGCCGGCGCTGGTGCATGTGCATGTGCCCAACCCTGCGGCGGCATTTGCGATCATCGCAGCACGATACCGCGGTCCGTTGGTCATTATGCATCATAGCGACACTCTCGGCCGCAAGCTTCTGAAGAGACTCTGCGATCCGTTTGTGAGCGCGATGATGAGGCGGGCCGACCGGATCATTGTCGCCTCGCAGCGCTATCTCGACAGTTCCGAGGAGTTGGCGCCCTTCAAGGCAAAGTGCAGGGTAATTCCCATGGGGATCAACATAGAAAAAGAGCGCAAGGACGTCGGGGCCGAAAGCGCCAAGGTCGTGCAGCAGTACGGTCCACGGCTGGTTCTGGCGGTCGGAAGACTGGTGGGCTATAAGGGATTCATCTATTTGTTGGAGGCGATGCTGAGGGTTGATGCAACGCTCCTGCTGGTGGGAACTGGCCCGCTCGATGCCGCGCTGAAGGCGGCGGCGCAAGACTATGGAGTGAGTCGCAAGGTCAAGTTTCTTGGCAGAGTGGACGATTTGCAGAAGTACTACCGGGCGAGCTCGGTTTTTGTTTTGCCCTCCAATTCCCGTGCGGAGGCGTTTGGGCTGGTTCAGTTGGAGGCCATGGCCGCGGGGTTGCCGGTAATCAATACGGACCTCAACTCGGGGGTTCCCGAGGTGTCCCTCGATGGGGTGACGGGAATCACGGTTCCGCCTGAGGATTCAGACTCTCTTGCGCAGGCTATCAATAGGCTGTTGGCGAATGCGGGGATGCGAAAGAGGATGGGCGAGGCTGGCATGGTCCGGGCTCGCCGGGAGTTTGCCCCCGGACTGATGATTGAAAGGACAATGCAGTTGTATGAAGAAGTGCTGCTGGAACGGCAGATCGGGCGCTCCTTAAGAAGTTAGGGAGAGTCCTACAGATTCTACGCATCGTGCCGATGCTCAGACTTTCGCAAGGAGCCGAGTGGTGGAGAAGCCTTCAACGGTGGGCACGATCTTCACTTGTCCACCCCATGACTGCACCTGCTGCGCGCCAACGACCGTATCCGCAGCGTAGTCTCCGCCCTTGACGATGACATCGGTGTCCGCCCGGGCAACACCATGGTTGACGGGTCTGGGCAGCCGGGGATAGGCTACTTTGCCATCCTGGCGGCGTAGGCAGCTGGGGTGAGCTCGGCCAGGGACTGGATGGAGCGATCAGCCAGGCCCGGCAGCACATCGGCCAGATATTTACGAATGGGCACGTTCAATTTGCGGCAGCTCTCGACGATGCTAAAAATAGCGGCGATCTTTGGTCCCGCCTCTTTGCTGCCCAGGTGCAACCAATTTTTACGACCAATCGCGATGGGGCGCATCGAATTCTCGGCCCAGTTGGTCGACAACTCAATCACCGGATGCTCGATGAAGCGCGTCAGCTTCTCCCAACGTATCAGCGTGTAGGAGATTGCGTTGCCCGCAATGGACTTCGGCAGAATCGTCCCCGAAGCCTGCATCGCAAGCAGCAACGCCTGCAGTTCCGCAAGAATCGCGGGCACACGTTCTTGCCGCAGCGCATGGCGGTCTTCCAGCGACAACTTCTGCTCGCGCGCCTCGCGGTCGATCGCAAACAGTTCATCCATGAGCGCGACGACGCGTTCCAACTTCGCGTCGGCGGCATGGGCCTTGGTCTGCACCTTGATGGCTTCGATAAATTTGCGCCTTGAGCGCGCGAGGCAGCAAGCGTGAATCAACTTTTCCGTGTCTAGCAGCTGGCGCACAACCTCCAGATGTTCTTCAATGGTATTTACTAAGGCGCTTGCAGTGTCTTGGCTAGTGAACATTGATTTCCTCTCTGTAGTGGCTCTGGGCTTCATCTGCCAGCGGACTGCTAGGCGAACAAGAAAGACTTTCTTTATTATAAATGAGTCGCCAGCGCGCCCAAGATGGGACCATCCTGGATTCCTTTTTACGATCAGCATACACACTTAGCGGATCTTCGGTGGATGCTAAAATGATTTGAGTGTGGGGGCTAGCGGGCGATGGTTCGTATACTTCAAGTGAACAAGTTTTATGCACCGTGGATTGGCGGCATCGAAAAGGTCGCCCAGGATATAGCAGAAGGCGTGCAGGACTTTCCCGATGTGCATTGCGAAGTCCTGGTATGCAATCACCGCGGCCCCTCTACGATATCGGATCTGAATGGCGTTCGGGTGAGCCGTGTCGCCAGTTTGGGAACGGCCCTGAGTATGCCGATGTCGCTATCTTTTCCGTCGCGGCTTGCCGCCATTGCTCCGCAGTTCGACATAATTCATGTGCATGCACCGTTTCCCCTTGCTTTCTTTTGCGACTGGAAGGCGATTAAGGCGAAGGGCCCCCGCCTTGTTATCCACTATCACTCCGATATCGTACGAAAGCTGCAGCGAGCAGTGATGTTCGGTTTGACAAGGTTCGAGAGGCAGTTCATGGAAGCCGCTGATCGGATCTTTGTCACGTCCGAAGGACTTTTGGACAATTCATCTACTTTGGTTCCATTTCGTGAGAAGTGCCGCGTCGTGACTCCCTTCGTTGACATTGGTAGGGTTGAACAGCTGACAGCTCATGAGATTTCTTCAGCTCGCTTCCGCTACGGCTTGGCGGATAACGACAAGGTCGTATTATTTACCGGACGGCTCGTTCTTTACAAAGGGGTTAACTTCCTGATCGATGCAGCAAGCAACCTTGAAGCTCATGTTTTAATTGTGGGGGACGGTCCCTTGCGTCCAATGTTGCAAAAGAAAATAGAAACACTAGGAATGCAAAGCAGGGTTAGACTCCTTGGCAGAGTTAGCGATGCTGAACTATCCTCGTTGTATTCGCTGGCTGATCTATTTGTTCTTCCCTCGATTTCTCCTACCGAGGCGTTCGGAGTTGTGCAGCTGGAAGCCATGGCGCATGGTGTTCCTGTAGTGAACACCAATCTTCCGAGCGGCGTTCCGTCCGTAAGTGTACATGGAGTGACAGGCCTCACAGTTCCTCCGGGAGACGCCGGTGCCCTGAGAGATGCAATTATTGCGATCCTTTCGAACGATGCATTGCGCGATGAGTTCTCGAAGAATGCTCAAGAGAGGGTCCATCTTTTCTCCCGTTCTGTAGTACTGGACAAGATGCTGTGTCTCTATAAGGAGCTTCTGCCAGAGCATGTTTTGGCACGGTAGGTGCCAATTCCAGGCGATCAAACCGTGAAATCTGCACTCTTGAGGTAAAATTGAATCTATGGATGCAATCAGTTCCGAATCTTGTGTCAGTATCCAGCCAAAACCTATTCTGATTCTCGGCGGCTCGGGATTTATCGGTACACGGCTCACGTCTTTGTTGGCCGAGCAGAAAACTCCTGTCAGCATTGGCGATATCCGCCAAAGCGAGCGCTTTCCCGAGCTATGGAGCGTGTGCGATGTGCGTCAGAGTGAGACGCTTGTCGAGTTGTTTCGGAGTGCCGAAACTGTTATCAATCTCGCAGCCGAGCACCGCGACGATGTGCGTCCGCTCTCCCGTTATCATGAGACTAACGTTCATGGCGCATCGGAGGTATGCATAGCTGCCCGGAAGGCTGGCGTGCGGAAGATCATCTTTACCAGTAGTGTGGCAGTTTATGGTTTCCATAGCCGCCCGGTCGACGAGAGCGGCCTGTTCGCACCGTTCAACGAGTACGGCAGGACCAAACTGGAAGCAGAAGGAATCTATCGTGCTTGGGCTGCCGAAGATCCGGCCCGGACGCTGGTGATTGTCCGACCCTCTGTCGTCTTCGGAGAGGGGAATCGTGGCAATGTCTATAACCTGCTGCACCAGATCGCGTCGGGCCGCTTTCTGATGGTCGGGTCGGGTAACAATGCGAAGTCCATGGTGTATGTCGGGAACATTGTTTCGTTTCTGAGGCATACCATTTCGCTGGGGCCAGGGGAGCATGTTTTCAATTATGTCGATGGGCCTGATATGGATACAAGCACACTCGTAGAGCACATAAGACGCTGCCTGAACAAGCCTGGAACAGTTGTGCGAATTCCGGAAGCTGTGGTGCTAGCGGGTGGGCATTTACTGGATTGTGTGGCTCGGATAACCGGGCGGAGGTTTGCGATCAGCGCAATTCGAGTCCGCAAATTCTGTGAGAGCACGCAGTTCCGTGCGGACCGGGCTGCGGAGTCGGGTTTTAAAGCGCCCTATTCGTTGAGTGAAGGGCTTGCCCGAACCATACAGTTTGAATTTTTCGCAAAATAGCGGTTCCCAAGAGCCTTGGGACTCTGTACTTTGTAGAGGTCTGATGTGAGATTTGCGAGCAGAGCCTCCTGCAACGGCAGGGCCCGGCCATGAATGAACTTGCTCTGTAAGCGTCCGGAGCTCCTTTCAATTACCCACAAGTTGGACTCCGATCATGATGCCGAGTTCGATGTTGGTTAGCCGGGATAAGCCTCTCCAGGTGACCGTGTTGCCTGGCGGAGTAGCCGCCGAGGCGTGGCAGCTTGACGATGTAGTCAGTGATGGAGGAGCTGGAGTGGCTCCCAGGCTTGGCGGGCAGCAGATCGTCGAGCAGGTATTGGTCTTTGCGGCAGTTTCTGGATGTTGCGCAGTGCACCGATGGCTGTCCTGGTTAGGGCGATCTTGTTGCGGGCAGGTGCGGCGCTTGTCACCCGCTGCTTGCGATCGGGATCGAGCAATTCGTCCGGGTTCAACTCTGGCGAATAACTGGTCAGTTAAAACACCCGCGTTTGTGAGACCGGCTCTGTTAGCTATGAGTGCCGCTGAGTATGTCCTTCTGGTTGCGCAAAAGTGAGACGTATTCAAAATACCTCATAAGAACTGTATATCGATCGGCTCCAAGCAAACGCAAAGTCATCCGCAGCGTTGCATTCACAAAACGAATACGCAAGTCCTTTTTGTTATAGGCCTTTCTGCCGATGCTCTGAACTGCGTCTGTGTCGCTCTGCAAATGTTTCCGCTTTGCCCATTGGTAAAACGAGCCTGCCGCATCGAATGGATTTTCCGCTTCAAATCTCTCCAGATTGGCAGCGAATGCAGCCCGTTGCAGGTTATTAACCAATACGCCGTTGCTATAGCTCCCGAAGGCATAGCCGCAACTGCTTCTGTTTCGAATTCCGTTCTGTATCAGGCGACCACGGTAGTCTGCAAAGAGTTCTGCCAAATCGGGTCGGGAGGTGAGATCAAACTGATCGGTATGCTTCGATATTCTGTTCTCGCCGTCTACACTTATACCGCTAAAATGGAAAAACACGAGTTGCTCTGTCCCATTGACGATCCACGAAGTTTCAGCCTTTCCAAGCGTCCTCTCGTGAAGGTTCCAGTAGGCAACATTGCACCCGGGGTGTTTCAATATCTTTACGGGATCGAAAAAGCACGGAACCAGATTGATCCATTTCTGATCGACAAATAAGCCAGCCCAGCGTTCGTTAAATCCTAGCGTCAGGCATCGATGCTCCCACCAGACGAGAAAGCGTTCCGCTTCGGTCGTCCTGGACACCGCAACAAAACCCAGATTAAAAACTCCATTCAATAGCAGCAAAACTTCCGCATATGGGCTTTCATCATTTGGCGACGTGCAATGCGGCGTAAGGACGATCGTGGACGTTATAAGCGAGTCGTATATAAGGTCGACGGCAGAACAGATGAGGATGTCAGGATCAAAATAGATGAGTTGATCTACCCCTCGACCTAGAAGAGTTCTGAGAAATGTTGGCTTAACATTTGTATTAAGCTCGACTACGCCATACTTGAACGCAATTGAATTGAAATTCGGGATTCCGAGATCCTCGACTAACACCAGTTCGAACCGTTCCTGAGAGGCATCGAAGCCCTCGGGAAGCCGATCAACAAGCAACACATAAAACTTATAACTCGGGTGAAAAGACAAAAAGGAATCACATAAAGTTCGTGCATACGCTAGATAATTTGATGAAACAATTGTGCAAGCAGCGCGAATCACTCGATTTTTCTCCATTCCCCAATATCGAAACTGTACACCTTGCATACCTTTGCCGGTGCGCCCACAGCCATTGTAAATGCTGGAATAGCACCCACCACTACAGAATTCGCGCCAATCACGGCTCCTTCTCCGATAGTGGAGCCTGGCGCGACTACCACCCCATCTCCTAGCCAGACATTCCGTCCTATCACGACTCTTCGGCCATAATCAAGAGGGCGAAGGGCCGGTGCAACAAGGGGAGAAGTGTGTTCGCGCGAGTACTGGCCGTGGTTGTGGTCTGTAATGATTACTTTGCTTCCGATCAGCACGTCATCCCCAACTTCAACGAAGTGCGTTGCAGCAATATGCACGAAGTTGCCGATTCGAACATGTCTTCCGATAACGATCCGGGGAAGGAATACTTGTTCCTGATAACGCGTGATTGCTTCCAACCAGAGGTCGTCTCCAGCCGATAAATCCTCACCTATTTCTTTCGAAGACAACTCGCGGATACAGGCGCGAGCGCCAATTCAATTTCTCTGATACTGAGATTCCGGGGGATGAAACGACTTCGGATGGCACAACCAACAAAGTCGAATACCCGTGTGCAAAACACGTAAAGACCATTCTCTTGCAAAACGTTCAAGTATCGATGCAATAGTCCCCTATTCGATGTTGCACTGAAACGTTAAATCGCGGAAATCTCATTAGTCAATGCGCAACCGGAGAAATTATATGAGCCTGTAGCCAAGCGCCTTATCGATGCGATTTACTACTCGGGTCGCAAATAGCCAACATGCTGCAAGTCTTATCGGCAGGACTGATATTGGATAAACAAATATCCAATATCTAATATTACCTTCAAATGCAAGATTTAAATCCGCGTACGACGTGCCTGAATCCAGAACATTGCGCGATGACTTCCGATGCAGGTGCATGATACTCGGCCAGTATCTTTGAATATCGCCATTGATTATTGATCGTCTGACGCATTCATCCTTAACCAGTCTTTCGGTTATGCCCTTGAATTTGGAACCAAATACTTCCATCAATATATATCCGCCAGTGTCGCTGATGCGGGATCCAATCAGTTTATCTTCAATGTACAGCTTATCTCCGCGGCCATTCAATGCAGCATACGTCCATCCTAGTTGCACTAAGTTCGTATTAATCAATTCAGAAAATGGCTCTTGAGATGAATTGATAGCGGAGTCTTTATTGATAATGTTGCCGGAGATGAATGTAAAAAAGACATTGACTCGCTTCGCAAAGTTGTGAGCGTCAAAGACACTAGCAGCGCAAAGGTGTTTTCTCGATGCGTGATGTTGATGGGTACCTTCAAGGGGATAACCGTTCAAGTAAACAAGGTCGAACTCCTGCTCTTCGAGGCAGTCCAGTACAGTGGCGATGCCTCCCGGAATAATCACATCGTCGTCGCCAAATATCCATACATATTTCCCGCGCGCCTGTTCAAAGCACTGCAAGAAGTTCGCATCGGGGCCTATGTTTGTTGCGTTGCGAATATAGCGAATACGCAGTCCATGCTCTGCAAATTCTTTAACTACCTCAGGTGTCTCGTCGGGTGATGCGTTGTCGGAGACGATCAACTCAACGCGCGGCTCCGCGGCAAGTTGGCCCAGGAGACAAGACAGCAGTTCCCTCAAGCAGCCCACCCTATTATAAGTGGGTATCGCAATTGTCAGTAGAGGTCGCGTGCTTTCCGAAATGTCTTCCTGTTTCGTCATACTCTCCCTGGTTTGCATTTTACGCTGTCGCACCAGCGTGGATATTATGCCATTGCCGCCGCTTGGTAACAAAAATGTAGGTCCCAGAAGGCAGGCCGACAATCACCCCCTGCACAAATAGGCCGACCACCACCGCGTTCACTCCGCAATACTTGGCAAGTAAGAATGTAGAGCAGCCAATCACGAACGCTGAAATAATCGCCTGGATCAAGAACGGTTCCTGCTTGTGGGCGCGCAAGTACAGCGCTTCGCTATAGAGGACATGATTGATGATCGTAGTGAGGAGCAAGAGAGAGAACGCCCAGGGAGGCAACACTCGAGTTGCAAGCTTTGGAAAATCATGCTCGCCAATCAGAAGAGCGAGGAAGAATATGCCGGCGCCAATCGCTAGCAGGATCGTCGATTGCCAGAGCGTGCGAAAGAACAACCTGTCCAACTCCACAAACTGGCCGCGCGCAACCATGGCGCCAAAAGGAGAGGCTTTGGTGTTCATCCAGGCAAGCGCCACCGATCCGACGGCGGTTGCGATATTGAGCGACATACCCATTTGACCCGCGGCCACAGGCCCCTGATAAGCAAACAATACTGGGCTAAAAAGTTGGAAGATGAAGTAGCCACAGATCCAACTGATTGCAATTCGCCATTGGAAAGGCCAGATTTCGCGCCGCCATCCAACGAAATGTTCGCGCACTGGATATAGAAGCAGGTTTTTCAGCAAACGCCGATGCCTGGAGAAAAGCAAATATGCCAGTCCTACGGCAACTTGGCCAAGGATCACCATAGCGGCCGAATAGAGGCCATGATGTGACAGCATCGCAGCCCAGGCCAGGAAGCTTCCCAGCACAGCTTGAGCCAAGCGTCTCTGGGCCACCTCCGCCACGAAGCCACATCCTTCCAAGAAGGAAAAGACAGGATCGATCTGAAAAGCCAGCATTGCTGCGATTACAAGCAGGTACCATGGCATCTTCCATGCAACGATTGCGCCTGCGGACTGATGTGATTGGAAAAAATAGAACCCTACAGGCAACAACGCTCCGGCCATAAGCAGCCCGGCAATAGAGTACCAGCGAACTGCTTTCTGTATCACCGAGGCTAGGCGCGAATGGGCAACGGCATCGCCTTCGATTCGGCCGTCTGGCAAGAACGTCAACTGGGCTCGCTCATGTGCTGCCAATTGCAGAATGACAAACGAGAAACCCAATTCGAAAACTATCTGTAGAGCCACCAGGCTATAAAACGTGTAGTAGTAACCCTGCTCGCTTGGCGAAAGATATCGTGCTATCAACAGGAGTGTTACGATGCCCGCCATCGCGGCCCAGAACCGCGCCATTATGGTATAAAAAATGGCGCGATCCAGGCCCACTAAATGTTTAAGCTGCCTGCTAAACGACAACATCGCCAAACTTCCACCCCTATAATACAGTTTCGTCACATCGAGTCAGAGCTATGTGTAGCATCAGCTAGCGCCCAATTCATTCTGCGAATATCAGCTGCCAATTACATTCATATGGCCACAGTTCCTTGTTTGCCTAAGCAAAGATCCAGCTTCGATTGGATGAATACCAGGCATGCGTATATTCTACACGGACAACCAAATCGGCGGCCGGTGAGCAATTCGAGGGTTTTGGCAAATTACAAAGGGCTTATCCAAGGAGTTCTTCATATGCAGTGATCTGGGCTCGCGTCTCTCGCCTCATATCTTCGCCTTTTTGCCAAGCGCTGTACCAAGCCATTGTCCACACTAAAGCTGACTCGATTCGCAGTTTCGGCTGCCACCCGAGTTCCACATGTGCCTTGCTTGCATCGAGCCTCAGATAGCGGGCCTCGTGAACGCTTGGAGTGTCATCGCATAACCAGGAGGCCCCATCACCACACAGACTTGCAAGCTTGGTCGCGATGCGGCTAACAGTCCACGCATCCTCTTCGCAGGGGCCAAAGTTGAATGAGGAAGCAAACTTCGCAGGATCTGCAAGCAGTTTCTCGGCCAACAGTATGTAGCCGTGTAGCGGCTCCAGCACATGTTGCCAAGGTCGAATCGCTTCCGGCCGCCGGATCAGTACGGGGTGTTTAGCCTGAAATCCGCGGATCAAATCCGGAATGAGCCGGTCTTCCGACCAGTCCCCTCCCCCAATCACATTGCCTGCACGTGCAGTAGCCACGGCGACATGATGTCCATGCATCTGGTTGACAGAGAAGAAGGAGCTTCGGTACGCCGAGCTCACGATCTCTGCGCAGGCTTTGCTGGAAGAATACGGATCGTACCCTCCCAGCGGGTCCGACTCGCGATACGGCCAGACCCATTCCTGATTCTGATAACACTTGTCTGTGGTAATGCATAACACTGCGCGCACGCTCGGCGTCTTCCGGACGGCTTCCAAAACATGTGCGGTGCCCATGACGTTCGTCGCATACGTGCCCAGCGGGTCCGTATATGAGCGGCGCACCAGCGGCTGCGCCGCCAGATGAAAGACCACCTCGGGGCTAAACTCTCTCATCGAAGCTTCCAGCTTCGGGTAGTCTCGGATATCACCACGCACATCCTCTGCGACGCTTCCCACAGACGCGGCGGTGAATAGATTTGGTTCGGTCTCCGGGTCCAGCGCATATCCTCGAATCAGCGCTCCCCGGCTGGCAAGCCAGAGTGCGAGCCAACCGCCCTTAAAGCCAGTATGCCCGGTCAGGAAAACTCGCCGTCCCTGCCACGGATTTACCATGTCTTCCAAGGCGCCCTCCCGCTGGCCCAGAGTCCTTCCAGCCTCTGCTTGTCCCGAAGTGTATCCATCGGCTGCCAAAAGCCGCGATGAAAAAACGCTTGTACCTGCTTCATTTCAGTGAGTTTTTGAAGAGGTTCTTGTTCAAACATTGAGCTTTCGTCGGGTATTTCGTTCATGACTGCCGGTGAAAGGACGAAAAAACCTCCATTGACCCATCCACCTTCACCACTTGGCTTTTCCTGAAATGTGCTGATGGAAGTTCCATCGATGCTTAATCCACCAAAGCGGGCCGGTGGCTGCACCGCCGCCACTGTCACCAGTTTCCCGTGGCTCCTATGGAAGGCTATCTCCGCAGAAATATCAAGGTCGCTCACACCGTCTCCATAGGTCATGCAAAAAACATCCTCTCCTTCCAAATACGAAGCAATCCTTTTCAGGCGCCCGCCCGTACCAGCGTTGTCTCCAGTATCCACAAGAGTAACGTGCCATGGCTCCGCAACACTCTGCCGCACATGCATCTGGTTCTCACTTATGTCGAAGGTCACGTCAGACATGTGCAAGAAATAATTAGCAAAGTACTCCTTAATCAGGTACCCTTTGTATCCACAACAGATAACAAAGTCGTTGATTCCGTGCTGCGAATAGATTTTGAGGATGTGCCAAAGAATCGGCCGCCCGCCAATTTCCACCAATGGCTTGGGGCGTGTGCCCGTTTCTTCGCTGAGGCGTGTTCCAAGCCCACCTGCCAGGATAACCGCTTTCATATCAGTCTCTTAACACCAACAGGCATGCTCTTCCTGCGCCAAACTATCCGCAGGTTCGCATGAGGTGCTCTTTCCTGTTTCTTAGTATACTTCGGCTTCCCTATCGTGTACTAAACACAGATGATTGTGTATAATTTTCCACAGGCACTCAATGACTGAACAGACAAAAAAAGCGACACAACTTCGTCAGCAAATTCTCGACCTTTCAGCACAGTATTTTTCCACCGCTTTTCCTCCAGCTGAATTCAAGCCTGGACAATCGCCTGTTCCGGTTTCCGGCAAGGTTATCGACGGCGGCGACTTGAGTTCCGTAGTGGATTCAGCTCTTGACTGCTGGTTCACCACCGGCCGTTTCGCCGAGGAATTCGAGCGCAAACTCGCTCGCTTTGTCGGTGTTCGCTGCGCCTCGCTGGTCAATTCCGGCTCATCAGCCAATCTCCTCGCAGTCAGCGCCCTCACCTCACCGAAACTGGGAGACCGCCGGCTCAAGCCCGGCGACGAAGTGATCACGGTAGCCGCTGGTTTTCCAACCACGGTGAACCCAATTCTTCAAAACCGCCTCGTACCTGTCTTCGTGGATGTCGCGTTGCCCACCTACGAGATCGATGCCAGCCAGCTCGAAGCTGCTTTTAGCGAAAAAACCAGGGCTGTATTTATAGCCCATACATTGGGGAACGTCTTCGACCTTGATGCGGTCACCGCATTTGTGAAAAAGCACGACCTCTGGCTGATCGAGGATTGCTGCGATGCGCTTGGCTCTACCTGGAAAGGACGCAAGGTCGGCACTTTCGGCGACATCTCAACTGTGAGCTTTTATCCCGCGCACCATATCACCATGGGCGAGGGCGGCGCGGTGCTCACAAACAGGTCCGATCTGCAGGTTCTTATCGAATCGTTTCGCGATTGGGGCCGCGATTGCTGGTGCCATCCGGGCAAAGACAATACTTGCGGCAAGCGTTTCGACTGGCAACTCGGCAGCCTGCCTTGCGGATATGACCACAAATACACGTACTCCCATATCGGCTACAACCTGAAAGCCACTGATATGCAGGCCGCTCTCGGCGTTTCCCAGATTGGGAAGCTGTCCCAGTTCATCGAGCGCCGCAAGGAGAATTTCCGTTATCTGTCCTCTGCGCTCAAGCCGCTGGAAGAGTGTCTTCTGTTGCCTGAGGCGACCCCGGGTTCAGACCCCTCGTGGTTCGGTTTTCCAATTGGGATTCGTGAGGACGCGCCCTTCAGCCGGGAGGATATCATCCGCGCTCTCGATGCAAAGAAAATTGGCACGCGGCTTCTATTCGGTGGTAATCTTCTGCGGCAGCCTGCCTACGAAGGTTGCGAATACCGCGTCGTGGGTGAACTGCCAAACACAGATTTCGTAATGAAGAACGTGTTTTGGATCGGCGTGTATCCGGGCCTAACAGAGGAAATGCTGGATTTTGTCGCGGATACCATTCTCAAATTCGCAGCCGAATCATTACTCAACAAAAACGCAAGTCTGGAGAACCTGAAATGAACGCATGCGAACGCAAAATGCTCGACATCCTGAAGAAGGGCAAGAGCGAATTTGGCTATGTTGCCGTCAAGGCAGAGTTTGAGGCGGAAGGCACACGCGTCGAAGAGCTTTTCCGCCTAGTAGAAATTGGGCGTAAGGCTGGGCTCAAACTCGGCTTGAAGGTCGGCGGCTGCGAGGCGATGCGCGACCTCATCGAGAGCAAGCAGATTGGTGTGGATTACATTATTGCGCCGATGATCGAGAGCCCCTACGCGCTTTCAAAGTTTGCTGAGGCCGTAGACAAGGTCTACCTGAAGGAAGAGCAGGAGGATACCCAGTTCCTCTTCAACCTTGAAACCATCCAGGCTTATGGCGCACTGGATGAAATGACAGCGATGGCCGCAAAGTTCCCCCCCATCGCAGGCATCGTTTTCGGACGCGTGGACTTTACCCTTTCCACAGGCCGCTCTCGCGATTCCATTAACGAAGACGTCATTACCGAATATGTGCTGAAGACAGCCGCGGCAGCGAAGGCGAACGGTCTGGATCTGGTTGTTGGCGGGGGCGTGTCGATGGATTCTCTGCCAGCTCTGCGCAAGATCAGAAGTGTTCATCTGACGCGTTTCGAAACCCGCAAAGTAATCTTTGAAGCTCCGGCACTCGCGGCTCCGCAGATAGAGAAGGGCTTGCTGAATGCAGTTCACTTTGAGCTGCTCTGGCTCCTGAACAAGCGTGCTTACTATGGCCACATTGAGCAGGAGGATGCAAGGCGCATTGAGATGCTGGAGAAGCGCTGGCACGTCCTGAACCACGAATGAATAATGCGCAGCGAATTCGCGAAGCAGATTCTCTGGCTGGAATAGAAACGCTCGTATTTGACCTGGACGGGACGTTGGTCGATTCAGCGCCAGGAATAGGCATCTCCTTGAAGGTGGCCTTTGAGGCGGTTGGTCTGGTGATGCCTTGTGGCGATTTGCCAAGCTTGGTGGGCCCCCCAATTAACATAATTGCACGAAGGCTTGAGCCGTCTTTGACCGCTGAAGAAGTTAAGGCGATCGAGAAGGAATATCGCGCGGATTACGATAAGAACGGATGGCATGCGACAGTTGCTTTTGATGGCGTGGTAGAGGGCCTTCTGCGGCTTCACAGGAGTGGGCTACGGCTGTTTGTTGTAACGAACAAGCCAATGATGCCAACGGGAAAGATATTGGAGCACTTTGGAGTCAACGCTGCGTTTGAGGCGGTGCTGACGCGCGATTCGCGCACGCCCAAGTATGCAAGCAAGATTGAGATGCTAGCCGAGTTGATAAAGAATCATGGGATAGAAGCAGCGTCTTCCGCCATGGTTGGCGACACGAGCGAAGATCAAGAAGCGGCTAGGCATAATGGCGTTCGATTTGTCTATGTAACATACGGCTATGGCAGCATCCTTGAAACAGACCTTCAGATTGATAAGTTTCAAGCCATAGAAGAGTTGCTTGGCCAAGGGGATAGGGAACAATGAAGTACAGCGATCAACTTGTTACTTGGTTATCAGAGCTGGGCTATACCCACTGCTTCTTTGTGGCGGGCGGGAATATTATGCACCTTGTAGAGAGTTGCAGCAAGAAACTGACCTGTGTGCCTGTCGTGCATGAAGTGGCGGCCGGAATCGCAGTGGAATACTTCAATGAAGTCTCTGAAAGGGAGCGGGCATTTGCCTTGGTAACAGCGGGCCCCGGTATGACGAATATCGTGACCGCAATGGCGGGCGCGTACTTGGAGAGTCGCGAACTGCTGGTAATCGGCGGACAGGTGAAGGTGGCTGACCTGGCGCGGGGTGGGGTACGGCAGCGGGGCATTCAGGAAATTGATGGAGTTACAATTGCGAGGTCGATAGCAGTGAAGTCCGCCCTGATGGACAGGGTGTGGACACGGACGGAATTCTCAGAACTGACCGATGCTGGCAGTCGTGGGAGAAAGGGGCCAGTGTTCCTGGAAATTCCACTTGATTTACAAGGCGCGTGCGTGAACTCGGAAGAGTTGAATCGGGGGTCAAGTGCGAAGTCCGAACCTGTGTTCAATAAGATCCCGAGCGAGAGGCTGATAGAGGTCTTCGCGCTGCTGAAGAAGTCCAAGCGCCCGGTCCTGCTTTTGGGCGGCGGAATAAGCCGGCGAACGGCGGCCAAGGTGCTAGACAAACTAGAGGCACTCGGCGTGCCAGTCATGGTGACTTGGAATGGTCTCGACCGAGTTCCGGATAACCACCCGATGTTCTTTGGGCGGCCTAATACATGGGGACAGAGATCGGCAAATATCCTGATGCAACAAGCAG
>Ga0224527_1000487_pt1 | contig 25864 bp, 26 predicted proteins | sample CBST0metaG_FD_179882 | JGI IMG/M metagenome (GOLD analysis project Ga0224527, IMG submission 179882) | Peat soil microbial communities from Stordalen Mire, Sweden - C.B.S.T0 | ecosystem: Environmental > Terrestrial > Soil > Wetlands > Peat | place: Sweden: Norrbotten County, Stordalen Mire... | reverse complement strand
GCCCCCACCCATGATTGGAGTCGCGCAAAGACCCATCGACGCCGCGCCACCACTCAGCCTGGCAGAAGTCTACGCCGGAGTTCAGGCGCATAAGAGCCGAACAACATTCGTACTTCTCGGTATCTTCCTCGGCATTTTCGGAGTTCATAATTTTTACGCTGGCTACGCCCGCAAGGGAGCCGCACAGTTGTGTCTTACCGTATTCACCTGTTTCTATGGAGCCATCATCAGCGAAATCTGGGCAATCGTCGAAGTCTGCATCGTCTCCCACGACGGCGACGGCCAGGACTTCCATTAATAAAATGCCGTTGCTATTGCAGTTGCCGTTGACGTTGTAATCGCGAGGGTGCCCCATATCTGCCGTAGTTAGCAGATGTGGGTTGTTGGGGCGGCAGGAACCACCCACTCTCAAACCGGCCATTGACGTTGCAATCGAACTAAAGCAGACCCCTTCAATGGGATCGACCTAACAGGAAGGAGTTGTTATGAATTTCTTCATTCGTCGTGCGAACCAGGAATTTGGCCCTTATACCGAAACCGATCTGCGTAACTACGTTGCTTCCGGAAACATCCTACCCAGCGAACTTGCGCGAGCCGAAGGCGCGATGCAATTCTCGCCCGTCTCTGCGATTCTCACGTCGCCCCCGCCATCCGGAAACGTCGCGGTTGCTGCTCCTTCACCACTCACTTCAGGCGGAGCCGTACCCCCGCCTCAGTACCAGCAGCCTATGGGACAAGGTCAACCGTGGCCTACTCCTTACCCGCAGCAAAAGGAGCGAATCGCGTACATCCTCCTTGGCGTTTTCCTCGGAGCTTTCGGCATACACAACTTTTACGCCGGTTACACAGGCCGCGCCATAGCTCAACTGCTCATAACCTTGCTTACGTTATTCGTCGGCTCAATCATCAGCGTGGTATGGGCCATCATTGAAGTCTGTACCGTAACTGTGGATGCATCCGGTGTGCCTTTCAAATAAGGGAGCCTCATGAACTATTTCGTAAAGCGTGATGACCAGGAATTCGGACCCTACTCGCTAGCTGACCTCCAACGCTACGTCGGCACCGGCAACGTGCTGATCACAGACCTCACGCGCAGTGAGGCCATGACTGAGTGGATGCCCGTCTCCTCCGTCATCGGCACCATCCCTGTCCCTGCTGCTCCCGTGCCCCAAACCTACCAACCACTCGCTACACAGTATCCCCTACCTCCCGGATTGCATTGGGCTCTCGTGCTTCTGCTAGGCTTTATCACCTGCGGAGTCTTCAGTCATGTCTGGTTCTATATCGAGGCTTCGTACGTCCGCAAACTGGTGCCCAACAACCGTGCCATGCTCTGGTACAGCCTAGGACTAGGCATACTCTTTCTTGCAATATTCGGTTCCGGCATTCATGCGGCCACCTACGGGCAAACTGCCGGCTCTCGAGGCCTGATTTTGCTCTTGGAATTAGTAGCCTCCGGCTTCTGCATCGCAGGCAACTTCAGCATGAAGGCTGGAATTGAAGAGCACTTCAACACTGCCGAAAACATCGGGCTCTCTCTCAGCGGTCCCATGACTTTCTTTTTCCACATCATCTACTTTCAGTACCACTTCGATAAGATCCGTAACGCGCGCATTCAGCAGGGAACCTTCCCGTCCAACGTATGAAACGTATCTTACACGGCGTTTCTTTTTTGGCGGCAGCGATTGCAGCGACAATGCTGTATCGCTTCCCGCCAGACCGCTATGCGTTCTACCCTCCATGTCCCTTCCACGCCTTCACCGGATGGGACTGTCCCGGATGCGGCACCACTCGTGCCATCGCCGCAATGCTGCACGGAGACCTACTGCGGGCTTTTTCCTTGAACCCGCTGTTACCATTATTTATGTTGATCCTGTGCCTTACATGGCTTTTCCGTGAACGCATTCAGCGCCACGAAACTGTCACCGTCGTCGGCCTTGTGTGTTTCGTAGTGCTATCAACCGCCGCTCGCCACTTGCTTCACTTTTGAGGAGTTGACGTATGGCTTCACCGAGAATTCGCCGCCTGATGCTCGATCAGCAGAGCCTGACTCGTCGTTTTTCCACTTGGCCTCTGATCCAGATCACCGAAACCGCAGGCATGCCTCCCGAGGTCTATCGCTTCCGCTATTCCGTCAAAGGCTTGTACGTCTCCCCCGGTGGAGAAATTCTAGAGCGCGACTCTCACACCCTTGAAATCAATCTCACCCTCGGATACCCGCGTCGCGCACCGCAGTGCCGAATGCTCACGCCCGTGTTCCATCCCAATTTTGATGAGAGCAGCGTCTGCATCGGAGACTTCTGGGCCGCGTCCGAGTCCTTGGATGACCTCATCGTGCGCATCGGTCGTATGGTTGCCTATCAGGAGTACAACACCAAAAGCCCATTAAACGGACTGGCCGCCAAGTGGGCGGCTGAACACGCCCACCTGCTCCCCGTCGACCCTCGCCCCATCGCTCCTCCGCAACTCGAAGAGTCAGACGCAGCAATCGAACCGCCCGTCGAATCACCGACGAATTCCGATCTCTGGGACGGAAAAATCAGCATCCTCTGAGCAGGAATCGCCTATGTTCCAAACAGCAGCAACGCGTAAAGATAAATCCAAAGAATCGCCATAGCGTGCCAATACCAAGAAGCCGCATCCACCAACACGGCACCTCTGCGCAGGTCCAAGCTGAACGCCGAAATCCAGCCCGCATACATGAGCGCGATCAGGCCCCCGACCAAATGCAAAGCATGCGTTGCGGTAAGCAGATAAAAGAACGCGCTCGCGGGCCCCGTGTACATATGAAGCCCACTCTGCAACAGGCTCCGCCACGCGAATACCTGTCCCGCCAAAAACGCAATCCCCAATCCAATCCCATACCCTAGCCAAGGACGAGACTTCTCCCCCACCGCACCTGCAAATCCCGCCCTCAAAGATTCCCTCGCTCTAGCCAGAGACCTTCTCCGAGCCAGTTCCGCGCAAACACTACTCCCCAGCAGCACGAGCGTGCTCAGCACCAATACACGCGGCAGCGGAATCGACCTCCAATCCCTCCGATACAATCCCGTCGCGGCGTCCCAGTTTCCCAGTCCTTGCCTTACAATCAGCGCGCTCGAAAAACTAACAAACAGCATCAGCACCGCCATCAGCCCCACGCCCACCCCCAGCCTGTAAAGCCTCAACCTGCGCCGAAACCTCTCCGGTTCACCATCCCCCCCGTAAACCGGAGGTTCCGGAGGAACCGTCAGCCGCTGATCCCCCTTCGGCCTCGTGCCAATCGAAGTAACAGTCCCCATCCTCTTCTCCTCTGTTTGTGCGCCAGCCAGTTTGCTATCGATTGGCACTACTCTGCGAAGTCGTAGTTTCCGCCTTCTCACTCGACGACCTAAATTCCCCAACAGGATCCAGCGAGCAGCGACCGAGGAACGCGTTTGTTCCGAGCCTCTGTTCCTTCCACGCCGCAATATCATCCATCGAAGCCGCAGCGACCCCGCCGCCAGGAAAGATCACCACCAGTCCCTGATACCCATTCCCATTCGAGTGCAGCGCCTGCAAATACCGATCAGAAAACAAACTCTCGACCATCCTCAACTTCGCGCTCGGCTCCGGTCGCGGACCAACCCCCGGCCGCGCCAGCCAAACATAAAGCGTCTGCTTCCCCTTCAATTTCGGCCATTCCCCATGAAACTCCATGGTCATTTCGCGAGACACAACAAACGGCAACGAGCCATCCGGATGTCCCGCGCCCTCCGGCAAATATGTCGAAGCTCTAGCAATGCTCTGAATATCGGACCGCCGCAACCACCCCGTCCGATTCGCCTCCACCCGTACTTCAATCCACTCACCTCGTTGGCGCACCACTGGGAACTCGTCTTCCGCTGCGGCCTTTGCCACCACGAACGACGCAGCCTGTGCCCGGTCAAAAATCGGAACGTTAGATCGAGAAACAACAGCGAACTCTGGCAATTCCTCACGAACTTCACGGTAAGGTACCTGCTTCAAACTCTTATTCGCCCCCGCGAACGATTTCGTCGCGCCCTCACCCTTATCCTTCGACGCAACCGGAGCTTGGGGTGGTTCCGCAGCCTCGACCGAGGCCCCAGTCCCCGATGCACTTTTCAACATTCCCTCCAACCGCGCATCCAAATCAGCCTCAAGCCGCCCATTCGACTCCAGCACCTTATAAGCCGACTGCTTCGAATCCGGAGCGTTCCACCAACCAGTGATTACCGCCCGCACCCGAACCACTGTTTTCCCCTCTCTGCCCGGAACTATCTCCACTCGGTATTCATAGTAAGGTCGCTCAAAACTATTCAGTGACTCACTATCAGACTTAACAAAGCCCTCCAGCGTAGGCAGTTGTGCTCCGTTATAAACACCCATCTGCTTCAAAGCGGACCGAACGGAATCAGGCGAAGAGCGAACCTCATACTCGCGCGTCACCGAGTTAACTTGCTGAGCCCACCCAAGGGAAAGAATTTGAAGCACAACGCAGAAAGTTACGAGCGCTCTCACTGTTGTACCTCCAGCAGTAAGTGATAAACCCACCCCTGCTCACCTTTCTGGGTTTCAACTTGGTACCAGTAAGGTGTAGCCAATAGCAGCGTAAGGCTATCTCCTCGATTGAGAGAAATTAACGTCCGCGCAGCTCTCTGAGGACCAACCTTAAGCTCTGCATGCTCCGTGCTCACGCGTAACGTACTTACCTTTTCTTCAGCCTGAACCGGTGAAGCAGGCTTGGCAGCCACAGAGCTCTCTTGACCTGGAAGTCTATCGACCGAAGAGACGTGCGCTCGTTCCGTTTCCGATCCTTCAACCTTCGTGTTACTCGCGAGATGCTGAGCGCGCTCTGCATCCGTCTTATCGAACGCAATGAACTCGGTATTCATGGCGCTATACTCACTCGACTCCACGCTTCCATCGGAGGGATGCGGTTCGTGTTGATCATCTTCATCAAACGCAGCACTGATGCTCAGACGCGTTCTGCCATCCGCAACTTGCTCGACGACATACCGAACCGTAACTGAACCTTTCCCATTTGCACGATGAAAGTGCTGCGGAGCCAGCACGTCTTTCTTAACCTTGTACAGCACCTTTCCCCTGCCTTGATACCGCAGAGACGATCGTCCTGCATCAGCCGACAAAACCGCCCCCGTTAACTCAGTCTCATCCTTATACTGACGAGTACCACGAATCTGACCGTCCTGCGCAATCTCCTGCGCAACCGCCAGCACCTGCGTATAAGGACGCTTAAGCTCCACGCTAAAACCTTCCCCATAATGCGTAGCAGAATGCATCGGCAAACAAGCCATGAACAGTATTCCTGCACCAAGCAAGAAGCTCTCTGGTCTGGCACGCAAACAATAGCCCCTCAGTCTGCCAATCCAGGGCCGCGCCGTACGGTCCTCAGATCGTAAGGCTCTTGTCCATCGCTCCGGCGTACGCTCTTTGGAATGTGCCGCCACCCAGACCAAGACAATAAAGCAAAGTGTCGGAGGAACCATCAGAAACACAATCCCCGCCTTGATCGCATGCAGCCCCACATCATCGCTCGCCGCCGTGTTGCTGTAACACATGGCGCAGTTCTGGGCGAAGCCCAAACCATGCAGGAAAAGTTGTGTTACTACAATCGTAAGTAGCTTCCAACCTTTGGAAATAATGAGTTCCATCAATGTCCCGGGACGCGCATGTGAAACAACCTCAAACTGTCAGGGAATATGCCGAACATCATAATCAACACGAAGACGAAGGCAGGCACCAGAGTCCAAATCATGCCCCGACGTTCATACCTAAGATGCATGAAGTAAGCGACAATCAACGAAGCTTTCAGCACAGAAATGCCAATCAGCAGAGAGAACATCAACTTCAAGGCCAAGTTCTCGTAAGCAAGAAAGACCTCTACTGCAGTCATAGCAAGCAGACTTCCCCAGACCGTGAAGATAATGTTGCGCGCAATCGCCTGTGACGACATTCTGTGAGCTCCCTATCGGTGTGCTGAGAGTAGATATACCAATGGAAAAATGAACATCCACACCAAGTCTACGAAGTGCCAGTACAACCCACTTACTTCGACGTCATCCGCTGTCGCCTTCGAACTTCCAAACATTGCCGCGACAGCAAGAAGATAGATGATGCCAATCGTTACATGCAGCATATGCAATCCCGTCAAGCTAAAGAAGGCCGAGCCAAACATCGGAGTGCCCCATGGATTCTGCAACGGACGCACACCCTCTTTTATAAGTCCCGCCCATTCCCGCAAGTGCAACACGTCGAAAATAACCCCACACAGCACCGTCGCGCAGAGCCACCAAACGGACGCTTTCCTTAGCCCCAGTTGCGCCGAGCGCACCGCATACACCATAGTCACGCTGCTCGTCATTAGGACGAAGGTCATTACCGATGCATTCACAATGCTCGGGACAAACAAAAAGGGACGAGGCCAGTCCGCCGCAGCTAAGCGCAAGTACCCGTAAGCAAAAATAACAACCGAGAAGGTCAACGCGTCAGAGATAACAAACAGCCACATCCCGAGCTTCTTCGACGGAACACCAAACGGACGAACTCCGCCGCCCCATATTCCACCCGAGGCATCCACGCCGCTTGCCACTACTTCTTTACTCGCCATAGCGCTCCCACTTACCCCGTTAGCAGCCCCCGAATCGCATCGCGCAATACGCCAGAGAAATTCAGATTGTCCTTCGTTGAATCTCTGCTGGCGGGGTAGCCTGCATCTCAAAATCCTTCTCACCGCTAGGCGTGCCATACTCATTCGGTCCGCGATAGACGACAGGATGCTTCCCGTCAAAATTGTCAAACGGTGGAGGCGAAGGAATGCTCCATTCCAACGATGTGGCGTCCCATGGATTATCGGGAGCTTTCTCACCTTTGAGCATGCTCCAAAACACGTTGAACAGAAAGATGAACTGCGTCGCCCCAACCGCCAGCGCACAAACGGTAATGAATTTGTGAACAGGAATTAGCGGCTGAAGGAAGTCGTCAGTGAACTCAGAGTAGCGACGCACGTTCCCCGCGAGCCCCAGAAAATGCATCGGCATAAAGATGGCGTAAACGCCTACGAAGGTAATCCAGAAATGGATCTTCCCCAGCGTCTCGTTCAGCATGCGACCAAACATTTTCGGATACCAGAAATACGTTCCAGCGAGCATCGCAAAAATGGCAGCAACCCCCATTACCATATGGAAATGCCCAACCACAAAGTAAGTAGCGTGCAAATAGATATCGAGCGAGGGTTGCGCCAAAAACATTCCCCCTAGTCCACCTGTTACAAACACGGAGATGAACGCCAGTGCAAACAACATCGAGGTCGTCAGTCGCAACTTTCCGCCCCAAACTGTTCCCAGCCAAAGCAGCGTCATGATAGTAGCCGGAAGAGTAATGATCAGAGTCGGCACTGAGAACAGGAACCCTGAGTACGGACTCATTCCGCTGACAAACATATGGTGGCCCCACACCATGAAACTCAGTCCCGCGATCGATCCCAAACAGCCTAAAATAACCTTGTAGCCGAGAATCGGCTTACGAGCGAATACCGGCAGAATCTGCGAAATAATTCCCCATCCCGGCACAATCGCAATGTAAACCTCAGGATGTCCGAAGAACCAGAACAGATGCTGCCAGAGCAGCGGGGACCCGCCCGAGTGTGGTTGGATCTTCTCGCTAACGATCAGACCTCCCGGTATGAAGAAGCTAGTGCCAGCGTTGCGATCGAGAATAAGCAGAATGCAAGCTGCAAACAAGACGGCGAACGAAAGTAGCGCGAGCACGGCGGTAATCAGCCAGCCCCATGTACTCAGAGGCATCCGGGAAAGCAACATCCCTCGGCAACGCATGTCCAGCGTCGTGACAATGAAGTTAAGCGCTCCCATCAGCGAGCCAATACAAAACAACGCGATGGAAATTGCCCAAAGGTCCTGCCCCAATGAGAGACCAGGCCCAGCGTCGCCGCCGATCGCACTCAATGGTGGATAAGCCGTCCAACCAGATATCGGAGGCCCATCCTTTACAAAGAACGTGGAGACCAGTACCACGAGTGCCACGAACGTTGTCCAGAACGAAAGCATGTTCAACGTCGGGAACGCCATGTCTTCTGCGCCAATCTGAATTGGCAGTATGTAGTTTCCAAATCCACTCTGCGGGGCCGTGGTAAGCACGAAGAAAACCATCAGCGTTCCATGCAGCGTAAGAAGCGATAGATAGTACTCCGGAGTAATCACCCCGCCCGGAGCCCCGTTAGGCGATAGGTGTGAAATCAAGGGGATAGGGAACTTAGCCCACACCAGGTGTATCCGGACAAGCCACGACAGCAGCATCCCAATGAAAACCGAGAACAACGCGAGCATGTAATACTGCTGCCCGATCACCTTGTGATCCAAACTGAAGACGTATCTGCGGATAAAACTAGTTGGCGCGTGCGCGTGATGTACGACCGGTGTCACACCATCCGACATAGGTCCTCCCCATGGTGATTACTGCTGCGAAACTTGATCTGCCAGCCACTTATCAAAGTTCTCTTGCGTCATGACTTCTACGTAAGCACGCATGTTGTAATGCCCTAGTCCACAAAGCTGAGTGCAAACAACCTCAAACTTACCCAGTCTTGTCGGCAGGAAATGGACTGCGATCTCCATTCCAGGTACAAGGTCTTGCTGAATCCGCAACTCCCGAACGTAGAATGCATGCCCCACGTCCTTGGCCTCCAGCAACAACTCCACCGGCCGGTTAATCGGAACAGCAAGGGAGGCCGTTACTACGTCATCTTTCGCTTCCTCGTCGGAACTCTTATCCAGTCCGAAATAGTTCTGCGTGCCCTCGTCGATCTTGTCCACATGAATTGGCGCGAACTTGTTATCCGGTCCCGGATATCGGAAGTAGAATGCAAATTGTCCGCCGAGAACCTGCACACGCAAGGAGTCCTGGGGCGCCTTCTTGAAGTACATAGCGGACCATACTTTCTGCCCGACAAACTCCAACGCAAAGACTTCGGATCCAACAAAGATGAGCGACAGGATAATGAGCCATCGCGCGCCACCCGGAAAGATTCTGATCTTCCTGTTGTCCCCTCTATCCGCATACTTCCAGACAAAGGTTGCTAATCCCAATTGGGATACCAGAAAAGCGAAGCCCGCAGCGATGAAGGTCTCTTTAAACTGGTGATCCATGTCTACCCCATGCTCGGAGGCGACAGTAGGGAACCACCACGTGTGCGCAACGAATATCCACACAGAGACTAGTGTGATTACAGCCATCACTATAGCGAATAGTTTAGCCATCACTCACCTCACCCACGGGCTTGCTTCTTACCTGGTCTTATAAGTAAACGTAGCGGCGGCTGTCTGTCCGGCGGCGACAGTTACCTGCGTGGTCTGAGTACCAAGTGTTTCCTGCCAGGACGAGACGGTATAGGTTCCCGGAGGAACATTCTTAATCGTGAACTTCCCGTCCTTGTCAGAGACAGCAAAGAACGGATGATTGAAGACTGAGATGTAGCTCCTCATCCACGGATGGATATTGCACTTCACTGGGATACCCACTTCTTGGGTCGTAAACTTCGCGTCGATCGGCGGAGCCCCGGCTGGCTGCGATTTGTTCCATTCTGTATTCTGCTTCGGCATCGGGTGAATATTGTGAGACGTCTGATCGCTATTGACGACCTTCATGTCCTCGTTCACCTGCAATACGATCATGTGAGGTTTGTACTGGCACCCATTCTGCTCGATGGTGACCGGTTCTGTCCGCATCGGAAAATTGCTGCCTTGCAATCCGGCCGATATATAAACGACCACGTTTTCGAGAGTGTTACCGCCGGTCCCAGCCATTACCTGCTCAGTGGTAATCGGGGTCGGATGCTTGGCCGCGCAAGACGGCTCTTTCGACATATCGATTGCTTTGCCTTTTGGCACGGTCCCATCTACCTTGATCGTTCCGCTAATTGTTCCGGACGCGGCCGCCAAGGTTGCCGCGCTGTGAAGTGTAATGACTGCGAATGCCCCTGCAAGTACAAACGCTTTGGCTGCATATTGAACGTGCGTCGTTCTCATTCGATTTCTCCTCCGGAGTGCTATTTCGGACTGTTTGGATTACTAGGCTGTTGCCCCTCAGGCGAAGCCGTTGTTGGGGCACTGGGCTGTGCATTGTTATCCGGTGCCGAGCTACTCGGTTCAGCCGCTGGTGCAGCCTGTTGCGGAGTCGAATCTGCTCCACTCGGCTGTGCCGCCGCCGGAGGATTCGGCTGATCGCCCGCAGGTTGATCGATCGGCCCAGGCTTCAGTCCAATCGACTTTGCAATCTCCCGCGCTGCTGATTTCCTCGGCTGCAATGCACGAAGATAATGAACAATATCCCATGCCTCTTCCGGCTTTAGGTTGTCGGAGAACGAGGGCATCGGAGTACCATCCACGCCCGTCATAAATATCGTGTAGAGATCCTTGTTCGTTTCTCCGCACTTAAAGCGCTCCCCGTGAGTAAAGTCGTAGGGGGTGATCGGACGGTCTTTACTGTCGGTAAGCGTAGACGCCGAAGGCCCATCCCCGCGCCCTTCCTGCCCATGACATTTCCAGCACTCCATCTTCTCGAACAGTTCATGTCCATGTCGTACGCTCTGAGCCGTCACCGCGGTTTCAGGCGGAACGCTGATTGGTGTGGGATGCTCTTTCTTCCAGCGGGGCGAAAAGAGTTTTATGTACGCCACAAGAGCCTGTCGATCCTGCGGCGTCAGCGTATACCACGAGGGCATGTTACTCGCCTGAATACCTCTTTCCAGCGTGTGTATTAAGTCAGAGTCAAGCGGCAAGCTTCCCGTCGGAGTGGAGCGGCATTTGAATGTAGCCGCCGTGAAGTCTCTCGGCTTCGGTTCGAGATAAGGAGCGTTCTCCCCATTCCCATCTCCACGCACTCCGTGGCATCCAACACAGTAGCGAAGATACAGTCCATGCCCTTGTTGCTCCATCGGAGACATAGAATCTGCAGGCACGGGATATCCCGATGAGACACCGGCATTCTGGCTGCTTCCCGAATCCGCCAGCATAAGTGCCATTGACGCAACCGAGGCCAAGATGAAGGTCCTGTTTCCAAAGTGTTTCATTGCGCTTCTCCTGTGCCAAGCTCACCAGGCAAAATCGACGCCGAGGAAAACGCTGGTAGACCTGACATCACGGCCTGACACCGGCGCTGTCCCACGGTACCGAATTGTCGAAACCTCATTGTGCAAAGCAACCCCCGAGCGGCTACTCATAAACGGGTACCACCGATAACCCGCAGTCCATGAGTCTGCGTTACCGAGATCAGACGCGTAACTCGCGAGAGCCTGTTGTTGCATCCGCTCGGTCTCATAGCGGCCAATAAAGATCATTTGCGGGCTGTAAGTGTAGTGAGCTTCGACCGTGCCACCGTTCCAGATGGGGTTGCGAGCGCCAGCAGGTAACGGAAGGTTCCCTGGCGTGTTTGTTCCAAAGTAGGCGCTATCTTCTGCGTGTTGGAAGATTCCAGTTACATCGAATCTTTCCACATAGATGGTCGCGTATGCTCCGGTACGATAAAAGCTTCGCGCACCTCGTCCAGAGCCCGGAATTGGTACTCCCGCGTTGGTAAGATAGTAAGTCGGAGCCTGTCCCAGATATCCGTAAGCACCCACGCGTTGTAGTCCAAGCTTAGGAATTAGAAACGCCTGACTTACATGCAGGTAACCGTCATAACTTCTTCCTCTGGGCAGACCTATGTTGCCGTTTTCGCTGCTATTAAATGAGACTGCGTAACGTGTATGGCTGTCTCTTGAATGTCCCATAACTTCGATACCCAGTTGGTTCTCACCCATCGTGAAGTCGTTCGTGATGTCTCCCGGAGGGGCGAAGTGATAAAGCAGGTACTGGCCGCCAACATTGGAAAGGGTCAGAATGCGCTTTTCCGAGAGCGGTATATCCAACTCCATTCTCCCCATCTTTACATTCAGCCAACGCGAGCCCAGTAAGTTGTCGAACCGTGTCCACACGGATTCCAGCGCGACTGTACCGTCTGTGTTTATAGAGGGAACGAGCAGAAACGTAATATTTTTCTCTAAGGTGCCCGCCGTAAGAATGTCGATCGAGGTCAAATCGAAGCCGCTTGTATTAACGGGACCTTCAATCAGACCGCTTGTTGCGTCACCCGGAACTGCGTCGTTGGCAACCCGATTTGTGCTTTCGAAGTGCCAATTTGGAGTTGATCGCATTGCGATGGGTACATAGGATGGATTCTGGTAAATAGGAGAGTCACGTTCATTATTGAGTTGATAGCCGTTGTCGCGAAAGTTTTGTCCAAAGCTATTTAGCTTGGGCCAGGCCTCGTGACAGCTTGAACAAGGAAGACCATATTTCCTCGCAAAGGGAGGCATACTTCGGGCTGGTTGCGGTTGAATAAGTGTCAAACTAAACACGCCAGCGGTGAGGAGAAATGTGCCAAGGGAACAAAGGATTTGTTTCGCGAGGGGATCTTTCATAACGCTCCTCCAAACGGTGAGAGCTCGTAAGGAGAATGCGCCAGCTAGCTCGCCGAGCCCCTCACATTGCGGTTCTTGTTGATGGATAGGACAGAACGCTGGATGCCTGGAAAGGGAAAATAATTTTCATTTTCATGATTCATGGTTGCTGCAAACGGGAGAATCGGTTTCTTCGGTTCCAAAATGTACTCACAATTCCCATCACTTATCCGGACCACTCTTCCAACCTGCTACCATATCTGTATCGCCTCTTTTGGAATTGCCTAGTGTCTTCGAATTCGCTCCCCTGTCGCTCGCTCACAGAGCGCTTCTATCATCCCGAACTCGACGTTCTCCGTTACTTCGCGTTCTTCCTTGTCTTCTTGCACCATTCACTGCCTCATGATCCGGTCTTCTATACGAAGATGGGTACGTCTCCTCTACTCGCGTCAATCCTTGCTGGTCTCGGCGCGACAGGAGCTTTCGGCGTCAATCTTTTTTTCCTTCTCAGCTCTTATCTAATTACGGAACTCTTAATTCGCGAGCGCGCTCGTTTCGGGCAGGTCGATCTCAAGGCCTTCTACATGCGGCGCATCCTTCGCATCTGGCCGCTCTACTTCGCATTTCTGGCTTTCGCATGGAGCATGCAGTGGTGGATCCCTGGGCAACACATCGGCTGGCGTGCCGGGTTGGCCTTCACTTTTCTAGGCGGAAACTGGTGGCTGGTCTTTGTGGGCTTTCCTTCATCGGTGATCTTTCCCCTGTGGAGCGTCTCCATTGAGGAGCAGTTCTATCTCTTCTGGCCTGCCACCATGCGCAAGCTTTCACAGCGCGGATTGCTTGTTGCTGCCGCTGCTATGCTTGCTGCTGCCAACCTAACCCGCTGGTATCTCTCTGCTCAACACACGTGGGAATCGAGGATGTGGACGAACACTTTCGTCCAACTTGATGCCATCGCCATGGGCATCATCCTCGCTGTTCTACTCGCCGGACGCGCACCTCGCCTCTCCGCGCTCCAGCGTGCAGCGCTCTTCATCGGAGGCTTTACTTGCCTCTTCCTTGCCGCAAATTATTTTCAGATCAAGGGCGACCCACTCACTCTGGCACGAGTGCTGCTTGGCTATCCCTTAGTCACCCTCGGAGCTGTAGCTCTGCTCCTTGGAACCCTCTACTCTCCGGCCACCAGTGAAGCTTCGGATGAGGAGCCATTCATATCAGCAGCTCAGCCCTCACAGGCCCGCAGTTGGCAAGTCATCGCGCTATCCCCCCTCGTCTATTTGGGACGCATTTCTTACGGCCTGTATGTTTTCCACATACTCGCGCTCATGATCACCGACTACACCATTCACAATCAGGAGGCGAGCCTCGGGCGATACCTATACCGTGTTACCGCTGCGCTCACGATCACCATCGGATTGTCGGCCATAAGTTATCGGTGGCTTGAAACACCGTTCCTCTCCCTCAAGCAACGCTTTACCCATGTCTTATCGCGTCCCGGCGGCTAAGCTGCGTTTCTGTTTTAAGCGATGTATTTGTGCGTGAATTCTGGGCGAGAGGAAGCGAGTGCCTCTCGCCCCATCTTCTTTTACCGGATCGTGCCGTTCAATCCATCCGGAAAGAATCCGCCTGAGCGAGCTCCACCGTGATAGACCATGGCGAGCACTTTGCTAGTGCTGCGTGGAATTGTGAAGCCGTTGCTATCAACAAGGAACGGCGTTTACCCCCAATGTATTAGCCCCTATTTAAGTGTTTTTGGTATTCCGCCGATAACTCTCATGAGTCTTTCCAAATGCCGCGAGCACGCACCGAGGTTCGTGCGAAAAATCCAGCATTTGCATCTCTTGCGTACCTCATAGAAAGTACGCGACGGCGTGATTGCGATCACACATCGTTAGTTATGGAAGCTACAGGCACGGAAGAAAAAACTTTCACAATAGGAAAGATTACAACCATGAAGTTTCGCAGTCTTTCAACATCGATCTATCTTCTCCTTGGCGCCTCTCTTGCGGTGACCGTCTTAGCATCTGTGTACCTCACAGTGCAGGTCCGGCACGTAGCTGATCAGTATAAGCAGTTACTGTCCAGCGAAGTGGCTCAGGGAGTGAATGCTCGGGTCATGCAGCTAACATTCAAGAAGCAGGTTCAAGAGTGGAAAGATATCCTGCTACGCGGTGGCGATCCTGTGAATCTCGCGCAGTATGACAAGAACTTCCATGATCGCAGCGCGGAAGTAGAACATCTCGCCCGCGAGCTGATGGCCACTACAAACGATGTTGAAGTTCGACAAGTGGCAACCGAGTTTCTTGATTCACACATTGCAATGGGTGCCGCGTACGAAGCCGCGCTGAATGAGTTCAAGCGGGACAAGTCAAAGAATCCTCGCATTCCCGATACAGCCGTAAGTGGCATGGATCGCGCGCCCACCGATAACTTGGATAAGATCGTCGCGCGCACAAGCGAGCGCATCGAGGAATCCAAGAAGCGCGAAGATGAGCAGATTGCATTTGATCAGAAGTTGACCATCGCCGTTCTCTTCCTCTTTACTATTGGGGTTCTATCGGCGTCCGTGAAATTTGCGCGCTCCATTGCACGCCGACTCCAGTATTCAGTGGACGTGGTGAAGGCGGTTGCGCAAGGTGATCTCACAGTGAATGCGGATGCCGGTCAATCGCAAGATGAGATCGGTCAGATGCTTATGTCGATGAACGACATGGTGGATAGCCTGCGACGTGCGGCAAAGATAGCTTCCAGTATTTCTGCCGGCGACCTTACATCGGAGGCAAAAGCTCTTTCAGATAGAGATGAGCTTGGTCATGCGCAGATTCGCATGCTGGAAAATCTGCGACAAGCAGCAAGCGTGGCCGTAAGCATATCGCAAGGCGATCTCTCGGTAGAAGCGAAAGCTCTATCAGATAAAGACGTTCTTGGTCAGGCACAGATTCGCATGGTTGCAAATCTGCGCCAAGCCGCAAAGGTCGCTTCAAGTATCTCCGAGGGAGACCTCACAGCAGATGCGAGAGCCCTCTCTGACAAGGATGAACTTGGTCAGGCACAAATTCGCATGTTGCAAAATCTGCGGCTCGCAGCAAAAGTAGCCGTAAGCATTGCCGAGGGTGATCTTTCAGTTGAAGTAACCGCACTCTCCGAAAAGGATGTTCTCGGTCAGGCCCAGGCCCGCATGGTTGCGAATCTTCGGCAGGTCGCGAAGATCGCTGCTAGCATTGCTGAAGGCGACTTGACTGTAGAAGCAAAGGCTCTCTCGGAAAAAGACGTTCTCGGTAAGTCCCTGGTGAGCATGTTAGAAAATCTTCGACGTACCGTGCTAGAGGTCGCCGAAGCATCCGCCAGCGTGGCCAGTGGAAGCGAACAGATGAGCGCCACCGCGCAGCAACTATCGCAAGGCGCAACCGAACAGGCCTCGTCAGCCGAGGAATGCACTTCTTCCATGGAGGAGATGGGTGCCAGCGTTCAGCAGAATGCTGACAACGCAAAACAGACGGACAAGATTGCGACCAAAGCTGCCGAGGATGCAATGAAGAGCGGCGAGGCCGTGAGCCAGACCGTTCGAGCGATGAAGGAAATCGCAGAGAAGATCAGTATCATCGACGAGATCTCTCGCAAGACCGATCTGCTCGCGTTGAACGCTGCAGTAGAGGCTGCTCGTGCAGGAGAACACGGCAAGGGTTTTGCTGTTGTCGCCTCCGAAGTGAGAAAGTTGGCCGAGCGCAGTCAAACAGCGGCAGCAGAAATCAGTCGCTTAACTGCCGATGGAGTGCAGCGTGCAGATGGTGCCGGTCAACTGCTTGCGTGCCTCGTCCCAGACATTCGCAAAACCGCCGAGCTCGTGCGTGAGATCGCAGCGGCGAGCGCAGAGCAGGGAACTGGTGCAACTCAGGTAAGCAAAGCGATGCAACAGTTGGATCAGGTAATTCAGCAGAACGCCTCTGCCGCAGAAGAGATGTCTACCGGATCCGATGCTCTTTCAGATCAGGCCGAGTCTCTTCAGAACGCAATTGCCTTCTTTAAGGTGAGCGGAGCTCGCGAGCAAACGCGCCGCCCTGCAGTAGCCTCGCGCAAGAAGACTTTTCAACCAAGGCCAACCAGCTCGCGTCACCCAGTCGCAAGCAAGCCGAGGCCAAGTAACGATGGAGGTTTTGACATTGAGATAGGCAACGACCAAGGATCCGATAGCCACGACAAGGATTTCACCGCCTATCAATAAGTTTTCCGAAAGAGAACGTCAGGATGAAAACTGAATACCTGACTGGGAGCCGAGCTGCGTGCAATCAGCTTCTCCCAGTCCTTTTTTTTGACACTTGCCTCTACACTTCATACCATGTCATGCATGAAAACGATGCTGCTACTCACGCTCGGCGCTTCGCTCTCCGCACTTGCCCAAACGCAAACGTTCTCCACGTCTGCCGGAGACGTGAAGATCACTCCACTCTTTCACGCCAGCACGCTCATCCAGGCTGGCGGCAAAACCATCTACGTTGATCCGGTCAAGCCTGCGAAGTTTGACGGACTTCCCAAGGCCGACCTGATCCTTGTCAGCCACATTCACCCCGACCACTTCGATCCGGAAGTCATCGCCTCCATCAGCCAGCACTCAACCGAAGTGCTCGCTCCAGCTTACGTTGTAGAAAAGCTTCCGTCCGCTAAACCCATCGGTAACGATCAAACCAAACAGTGGCAGCACTGGACCATCGAGACTGTCCCTGCCTACAACCTCAAGCGAGGCCCTGCTGCCGGACAGCTCTATCACCCCAAGGGACGCGATAACGGCTACATACTCACCTACGGAGGCAAGCGCTTCTACTTCTCGGCTGACACCGAAGGCACGCCCGAGATGCGCGCCCTCAAAAACATCGACGTAGCTTTCGTCTGCATGAACCTTCCCTATACCATGCCGCCCGAGGAAGCCGCTGACGCAGTCAAAGCCTTCCACCCGAAAATCGTCATTCCCTACCATTACCGTGGTTCGGACCTGACGATTTTCCAGCAGACCCTGGCCGGAACCGGCATCGAAGTCCGTCTGCTCGACTGGTATCCAAAGTAATTCGGCCGACGATTATCCAGAATGCCATCACGCATGGAAATCGGTTAGCTAAGAAGTGAATACTTGAATCTTCAGCTCAAACATTCACCAATAAGTAACATCACCGATCCCGAACATTAGTAAACCAGTGAATTGTTCCCGCAAAACAAAGGAGCCGACGCAGTGTCGGCTCCCTCTTCAACCTGGATCAAAACCTACTGCACTTCTTGCAGTCGCGCTATCAACTTTTGAGCCAAATTCTCTTCGCTCTCCGACCAAAGTACGCGCCCCGTAGTGTTGCAGTTCCGCTCCACTCGATGCGTGAATTCGATCAGCGCCGCCACGTTCGCCTTTACCCTTAGCGCGTCATCGGCGCTCAAATCAACACCCTCATGCAAGAAAGGGAAGTCCAGTCCGAAGTCGATCATGACGTGTCCGCTCTCGGCGAATGCACCAGAGTCGAACTCCAGTCCCTGCGCGGTGAAAAGCACTTTCTCCGGACGCAGCACCCATTCTCCGCTTTCCGCATCGAGCACCCACAAATCCCAGTAAGCCTCCAAGCTCAGCGCAAAGTCTGGTTGCGCATACTCCCCCAGCGCCGCTGCTGCTTCTTCGCCTGTAACGCCCGGCGAGAAGCTCTCCTCAAACAGGGAAGGCTCGGCCCAGTCAACTGGTTGTACCGAAGCGTATTGCACTCCGTTGCGGCTCTCAGAAAATGGAAAGTGCCGCAATATCTCCACTAACCGTGGCAGCATCAGCTCCGGATCGAATCCCGGAAACCAGAGACTAAGATTCAATGTATCCGCCATCCGTAGTTGCCTCCTCGATAAAGCCGCGCCATTGTTGATTGCAAACCGCATAGTCAACGCGCGTCCACACTTCTAATGCTACCGTATCGCCGCTCCCACCGCGACTGCACGAGGCTCTGTTTCAACGCGGCCTCATTCCATCTGCACTCTCCGTGAACCTTGCACACCATGTATTTCCACAGAAGAAGCCTGCTCCGCTTTGACATGCTGCCTCACGGTTGCTAGTATGAATTTGGTCGTAACACCCTGCCTAGCTGCGTCCCCGTCGTCTAGCCCGGCCTAGGACACCGCCCTTTCACGGCGATAACATGGGTTCGAATCCCATCGGGGACGCCAAAAGAATCAATGATTTACAAGTGCAGTAGTAATCAATAAGTAAAGTTGTACGTCAAGCGTACGTCATAAAGCACGCTTGAGACTCACATTTGACTCAAGGTGAACCGTAGCAAGCCGTGAGAGCCTACCGGCACCCCCCCCGAAATTAGCCCGAAACGCGAGGCAGGGGGGTCATCTCTGAATCCCCGTGGAATCCCAGATGAAATTGGGGTATGCCCCTATATCGTAGCGTTCAATCGCAGCGTGCACGTGCAAGCACTTTGAGCTTGTCTGCCTTCTTCCAGAATGGCGTCGATGACGCCCACGGCCCCAGTTTGGGCCGCTTGATTGGCTGATGGCGCTGGTGGCCGGACGGCACCGCGTACCGCACATCTTCTGTACCGTCGTGCGCAAAAGACCAAACTCTCTCGCTACTGCTCGTTGACTCCGTCCCTCCACCAACACCGCTCACGCGATGTCCTGTGGCGTATTTTCATTCCGGCCCGCATAGAAATTGGCACTTCGTGTCAGCTGGTAGTCACTCTGCTAAATCCTTTGTTCTTTGGTACCGGGAGGGGGACTTGAACCCCCACAACCATTTCTGGTCTGCGGATTTTAAGTCTGAAAATCGGATGTTTGCAAGATGCTGCACAGAGTTGCACTATATCGAATAACTCAATACTTATCAACTGTTTACATCGAACATACTGCTCGCAATCCCTTGCAGGAAAATGCAAAAAAGTCGAAAACGAACAGCCACCAAAACAGCCACTGGCTACTCTCATCGTGTGCCAATCGTACTATTACGGTACGGGTTGACTACGGGTGTAGTACGAAACTAAAATTACTTCTCCATGAGCGAGCTCAAGGATTGGCTGAAGAGCAAGGTCGAAGTTGCGGCGAATACTCACTGCTGGATATTCCAGGGAGCCAAGGACCGCAATGGGTATGGAAGGGTGTTCGTTCAAGGAAGGGAAGTTAAGGCGCCCAGGGCTTTCTATGAGGCCTTTGTTGCCGCGATTCCTGGCGGAGCCAAACTGCTTCACCATCTTCCGCAGGAGAGGTGCGTCGGTCCCTCCTGTTGCAATCCGGCACACGTCCGGGTAGCGAAACCGAGGATGTGGGAGCCAGCCCTGAACGTGTGCCCCAAGGGCCACATTATTACCGCGGAAAATGCCTACGTCGAGATGGTGGGAACACAATTGAAGATTCGCTGCCGAACCTGCAAAAACAACGACTGAAGTCGCGGGACTGAAGACACGACTGACAGGGGAACGTAGAAATGACGCACGTTGAGATTTACACGGACGGCTCTTGCAAGGGAAATGGTCGTGCCGAAGGGGGCCGCGGCGGTTGGGCCGCGATTCTCAGTTGCAATGGCAAGACGAAGGAGTTAAGTGGCGCCGAACCGAACACAACTAACAATCGCATGGAGCTTTTAGCTGTAATCTCCGGCTTGGAAGCACTCACGAAGGAATGCACTGTAAAGATTCACTATGACTCGGAGTACATGCGGAACGGCATTACCAAATGGATAGCAGGCTGGAAACGGAACGGTTGGAAAACGAAAGACAAGCAGCCGGTTAAGAACCAGGATCTGTGGGAGCGACTTGACGTTCTAACTCAGAAATACCAGATCGAGTGGAATTGGGTTCGCGGTCACAATGGCAATCCTGGCAACGAGCGCGCTGACGCGCTAGCACAGGCAGCGGCCGATACCCTGTAGAAGGTGGCCGATGCCATAGTGATGGATCAGCGGCGCACCCCACAGGCTCATCGACAGATTCCTCAGCCTATAGCGACAGCGACATTTACGCTTGAATGGAGATCGGGTCTATCGCCGCCTGTGTCGAAGTTCCCTGAACTTTGTAGAGATCACTCAACATCGAGGCGTACAAAGCACCTCCAACCCCTCCAGGAGAATTTGCTCCTCGTTCATCGTTCTGAATTTCTTGGATAAAGTTGTGCTGTGTCGGGTCACTCAAGAACTGAGATACTGACGTTGGGCCACCACCGTCCGGATAGGCGTAATCTACTCCTTGCGAAATGAATGACAGTTGTCCCGCATCAGTCTTTGAAATCTTCCCTTCGTCGCCAAGTTCATTAGCGGCATCAAAGAGCTGCTTGTTGGTCATCTTTGTGAAGTCATATTGCGAGCCGACCGAACCTAGCGCGCTCCCAATTCCTGTAGCTCCCATAACAGTCCTCCTCTGGACGCAATTCCCATATATCTGGAATGCATGCCCAGGGCCATTCGCTCTGCATTAGATTAGATTAAACCTCTAAAGGACCAGAACTATATGCCATGAAGGCTGTAGAGGACTGCCCCCTTCTGCCCTCCGTCCTCAACCCACTATCCGTTCTGGATGGTCGGAGCTGGCATACCTACGCAGATCCACCATGGGGATCAGAACACGCCCTCCAATTCTTCTCGTGGGTAGGCGCTGGGTTGCTACCAGATAGTCCAACGAGCGCTGGCTGATGGAGAGCACTTGGGCTGCCTCCCGCCGACTCACGAGAAGCTTCTCTTGAGCACGCCCTGCAGGCTTCTTGGGCTGGGTTTGGGAATTTGGGTAGGATTCCACGTGAATACCCTCGGGGCGCGCCGTCCTTTTCTCATTGATATCCACAACGTTTCCGATGTTGCGGGTCTGTCGAAATGAATCTTCGAGGCTTGGCCGATCTTCGGACGTTCGCTTTCGTTTGGAACTGTCAAACCTTGTCATCAAAGATGCTCCAGTACAGGATGGCTGTCCGATAGATAGGCACAGCTTGTCGCCAAAGAAACAGCCTGAAGTAAGAATCTGGGTCTGTCCAATTCCTTTTCGTAAGTTGGTGATTCCGTTTTGGCAACCTTCACGGTTCCCAGGATTGCGATCTTTGCGCGATATCTGTCATTTCCCAATTTGGGCTAAAGAAAAAACTATTCCAGCATCAAACAACCCGAGCCGGTCATCTCTGTTTTGTACATGCACCGATAGTTGTGCGGTGCCAGAAATGACAATTCACGATCTGGAATTTAGCGTTGCTCTATATGAAGAGAGGAATCTGTTGCGGGCTGGCGAACGTGTTGGATTTGGCCAGTCTAATGCCAGCAAGCGTCTACGCTTGATTGAGCAAGAAGTTTGCCACCAGCTCTTCAAACGGAGCCACGGCCGGAGTCCCGGCAATATGGAGCCCACCCCTGCGGGAGATATTTTCGTGGAGTACATTAGGGTGTGCCTTCATGCCTATTCATGCGCCTTGAACGGAGCCAGTGAAGCGAGACTTGGAGAGCGCTTGATGTTGCGCATTGGAGCATCCGCTTACTCGTCGCCAGAAATACTCGATCGCTTATACTCGACGGAATTACGTGCCTATCCGAATCTTTCCATCGAATTCATGACGGAACCAACCGCGGAATTGCTGAAAGATCTTCAACTCAAGAAAATTGATCTTGCGCTCCTACTTACCCCGCCCGAGTCCCGTGTGGTGACAACCACTCTGGTCGCGAGTGAGCCGTTCATGATTGCGATGTGGAAGTCTCATCCCCTGGCTAGCAAGCGCTCCGTGACCCTCTCCGAGGTTGCCGGGTATCCGTGGATATTCTTTAGCCGCAGCGCACATCTTCACTTGCACGATCTGATCCTGACGCGGGTGGAAGAGATACAACGAAGGGCGACAATCGTCCACCGCATTCTGCATGCCGACCAGGTTCCAGCCTTCTTGAAAAACGACTCGACCTTGGCATGGCTAACACCGGCAGGTGCAGAGCGTTTGGCGAATCGTGGATTTGTATTCGTACCACTACTCGATTCGGAAATCCGGCTCGAAGCGCATCTGGCGGCGCTCGCCGACAACAAGTCCCGACTGGTCAGCGATTTTGTTCGCACCTTTATGAAACAGACGGAAGATATGCGATCTCCCGGACAATCACCGTTGGCGGCGTAGAGGCTTTAGTTGGGCGAACTGCACGCGCGTGTCAATTGGTAAATGCTCCGCTTCCCGCATGATTTTCTATGTCCTGTCCTCCCGCAGCACGGGGAGCCGTCGATAAAGATCCTGCGCGCCATTTCCCCCCAATTTTCTTAGATTGCTGCCCCTTCAAAAGATGACCCGTTTCTAATGCTCAACACGGATGGCGATTCTGGAAACTTGTTGTTCCATGGCAGCGGTCCAAAAAACGACGACCAAAAGTCCTTTAACTATTCCAAAAAGGAATCATCAACTTCCAAAAAGTAATTGGACAGCTGACTGCAAACCGTCCTATCTTCACCAAACATTGCGGCTTCGTAAATGCCGCAGGAGAGGCCGATGAAATTCTCAGGTAAGACCGCCCGCAGACTACAGGTTGCTCGCAATGGCAATCTCCACTCCATTCGCTTCGCAGTTTGTCTCCTTTCGTTCGTGGTGATCGTACCCTTGGCCGCGTGGGCTCAGGGCTCACCTTTCGACAACGGCTTCACCGCACTGCAGACGCTCTTCACCGGGACCGTCGCGAAGGTAGCCAGCCTGATCGCTATCGTGGTCGGCGGCTACCAGTTTGCACATGGCGAGCCAGGAGCTAAGAAGTCCTTGGCCGGGGTTGCGGCTGGCACGGGAATCGCCGTGCTCGCCACCAACGTCTTGACCTGGCTTTGGGGTGCGTAGAAGCGTGCGAATACGCCGGGGGCTTGGGGGGACTATAGGTGCAGGCACAAACGACAGTTCGGCGAAGGAACCGGGTGTACAAGAGCCTGCACAAGCCCCTCACTTATCTCGGAGTAGAGCGGACGCTCTTCTACTTCGTCTGCGTGGGAGCGGTCGGGGTGTTCAACCTCTTCGAAAGCCTCCTCGCGGGGCTGGTCGTTTTCATTGGTGGATATGCCTTCGGGCGGTGGGTCACAACCACCGACCCGGAGATGCTGAAGATTGTAGCGCAGAGCGAACGATTCAAACTGCGCTATGACGCGGGAAAACAGGAACTACCTGCCGTTGAGGTGCGCTGATGTTTCGAGTGGATCGAGTCCTGAAACCGTGGAAGGAAGCCGCCGCGCTCAACGCGCACCTGAACCTCTATGGCTTCTGGCGCGGTGGCGCATTCCTGACTAAGAGCGGTGACATCGGACTGGTCATGTGGGTGCGCGGCGTCGATTACGAGAGTCTCGACCAAGCGGCACAGGAGTATGTGGTAAAGCGGCTGGAGGCAGCGCTCAAGAGCTTCGGCACCGGGTTCCACATCTATCAATATCTCTTCAAGAGAAACAGGCCAGAGATTCCATTCGCAGACTATGACGACCCGGTAGTTCAGGCCGCGGTCGATCAGCGCAAGCTGTTTTTTGCCGCCAAGCTTGACCACATCTATCAGATCGACATTTTCTATGCAGTGGTACTCGAAGGGGCGCGGTCGAAGACCGGCATCATGCCCGCCTTGGCACAGCTCTTCACCGACCCGAAGGGCGGCTACGAGGAGTTGCGCTCCCAGTTCTCAAACTCCAAGCAGAAGACCCTGATCCGCACCCAGATCGAGGCCGACTACGCCAGGCTTGATCAGCAGGTGCAGAGCTTCGTGCGTCAGCTCGCCGATGCGGTGGAGATCGATGTACTCGGAGAGCAGGAATGCTTTACCTTTCTGCGCCGTCTAGTGAACTACGAGGATTGGCGCATCGAGGGGCGACCGAAGAGCACGCAGTTTCTCGACTACCAAGTGGCCAACTCCGAGATCGAGGCAGAACGCGATCATTTGCGCGTGGGAAGCCACTTCGTGAAGGTGCTCACGATGCGCGAAGCAATCGGCGAAACCCGGCCTCTGGTGCTCAAAGGGCTGCTCGACATTCCAGCGAACTTCATTGCTGTCAGCGAATGGGTACCGCTCGAAAGTGCTCAGGCGCGCAAGGAAGTGATGAAGCGCAAGCGCCACTTCAACATCTCGAAGACCTCGTTCGTCTCGTCCATGCAGAGCGATCCGGCGACGGTCAATCCCCGCGACGTGCTGATCGACGAATCAAAGCAGGCGGATATTGAGAATCTTGGTGACTGCCTCCGGGCTCTGGGTGACGGCCAATCGCTCGGCAACTTCTCGCTGACGATTGTCGCCTATGCGGAGGAGTTGTGCGCCATCGACCGAGTGTTGGCCGATTTTGCGCGCATCTTTACAGCAGCGGATGGTGCGCTGCAGCCGGAGACCTACAACCAGCTCAACGCCTACTTCGCCATCGTCCCCGGCAACTACCAGACGAATCTGCGCAAGCTGCTCTTGCTGAACACGAACTATGCGGACCTGTCGTTTCTATTTACAGTGCATCCGGGGGAAACGTGGAACCCGCATCTCGACTGCGAATACCTAGCTGTTCTCGAAACCGACCACGCCACGCCCTACTATCTAAACCTGCATAACCGTGAAGTTGCGCACACGCTCATACTAGGCGCGACTGGATCGGGAAAGAGTTTCCTCTGTAACTTCCTTTTGCAGAATGCACAGAAGTATAGGCCGCAGACCTACATCTTTGATATTGGTTCGAGCTTTCAGTCGCTCACCCACATTTTCGGCGGGTCGTACTTGAACGTCGGACAGGAATCGCGTGATTTCTCGATAAATCCATTCTCGCTGCACCCGACGCGGGAGAACCTGCAGTTCCTCTTCTCTCTGTTCCGTGTGCTGATCGAAGGTGATCGCTACCGGCTCGACTTCAAAGAAGAGCGCCATCTTTATTCAGCCGTCGAGCGCATGTACATGCTCGACCGTGAACAGCGCACGGTTTCGAACTTCGCCGAAATTATTGGCGAGTTGAAGGAACGTCTGCATCGCTGGACGCGGGCCGGGCAGTACGGCTTTCTCTTTGATAACATCGCCGACACGCTGACCTTTAGCCGTTTCCAAACCTTCAACTTCCATGGATGGAATGACGCACCCGAGGTGCTGGAACCTCTCTTGTTCTATGTCCTGCACCGGGCAAGCAATGAGATTGCCGATCCAAAGAAGCTAGCCACGTTCAAGATGTTCCTGCTCGATGAGGCGTGGCTTTTTATCCGCAACGAAACGATTCGCAACTATGTAACGCAGGCACAGAAGACATGGCGCAAGCACAATGCCGCGATGGTGCTCGCCACGCAGTCCGTCAAGGAACTGGCCACCTCGGGGATGCTCACGGTCGTCTCCGAAAGCTGCCCCACGAAGATCTTCCTGGCGAACCCAGACATGGAGCCGGACGTCTACCGCGGTGCGTTTGGACTCAATGACACCGAGCTTGAGTTAATCGCAGGTCTGGTCCCGCCGGGACAGATGCTGAT
>Ga0224527_1000485_pt1 | contig 25985 bp, 25 predicted proteins | sample CBST0metaG_FD_179882 | JGI IMG/M metagenome (GOLD analysis project Ga0224527, IMG submission 179882) | Peat soil microbial communities from Stordalen Mire, Sweden - C.B.S.T0 | ecosystem: Environmental > Terrestrial > Soil > Wetlands > Peat | place: Sweden: Norrbotten County, Stordalen Mire... | reverse complement strand
GCAGAAGTTGATGCGCCACGCGCAGGTCTCGACCACGATGAATATTTACGGGAACGCTTTGATGGGCGCCAAGCGTGAGGCGAACAGCAAGGTGGTCAGAATGGCACTGAGGAGCGCATAACCGTGAAAAGGACCCTGCAAACACACCAAAACCCACCCACGCTTTTCCGGGCGTCTGACTGGGTGGGTTATCTTGGGTTGGCCTTCGGCCTAAGTGGTTGCGGGGGCTGGATTTGAACCAGCGACCTTTGGGTTATGAGAAGGCTAACTAACTGATTCTAAAACAACTATAGCGGCGTAGATGATCCCTAGCCTCTATTAGGAATCAGTAAGATACAGAATCGGCTTCTTATTGTTCCCCCGTTTGTTCCCTCGCTCCTACAGTCCATTCTGAGGGAGCCAGTTCGAAATCGTTTGAACCACCGCTGACAGATTCTTCAGGGTTGCAACTGGGACGGTCGTTATCGCCGTGAATGCCGTACCCTAACGGAAGCAGCTAGAAGCGTAGGATGGCGGCGCAAACGAAGTAGCATCCTAAGGAAGCATCTGCCACGTCACGGTGAATGGTACGCCCCTTATGTGTGTGGTAAGAGCACTGGCCGAGGGATCATAAAGGATTTGATAGGAGCCAGAGGTAGAGCTCGCGACGTCTGCACGAGTTCCCAGTTGCAATCGGCGATCCCAGGTAACTCACAGGTTGTCTAGAAAGCGCATCAGCTTGGCGTCATCGCGCCATCTCTTCTTGCCGCATTGCGGGCTGAGCTTGTTGAGTTGTGTCCGAAATCGTTCCGGAGTCATCCGTAGATAGCGCTCCGCCACATCCAGATTATGCTGTCCCATGTAGGCCGAAAGCGCTGGAATCATGCGATTCATGTCTGCGCCGTGCTTGAACCATGCTGTCAATCGGTGGACGGCGAAGGTATGTTGCAAGTCGCGCATCCGCGGCTGGTAGCGTGCCCCGTCATTGCGTGCAATACCAGCTTTCTTACGCACTTTCTGGAAAGTCTTGCTCGCCGTGCTTGCTTTGATCTGCGATCCATCCTTGGTCAGAAAGAATTGCGGGGCACTCATTGCATCTTCTTGATGATGCGTCCGATGATACTTCAGCAAAATGTCGTAGAGATCGACACCAATCGGAATCTCTCGCGCACAGCGGGCCAAGCTACTGCGGAGAGTGATTCGCCTTCTGTGAAAGTCCACATCATTGCGTTCCAGTTGAACCGCTTCGCTGAGCCCCGCGCCGGTTCCATAGAGAAACAGGAGCAGGGTGCGAAAGGTACGAGCGCCGATCACGGAGTTCAAGTCCCGTTGAGTGATTCCGGCCGCGACCAGCAGACGCCGAAGTTCAGTGCACGAGTAAACGTAGGGGACAAATGTCTGTACCGGAAAACGCCGTGGTGGCGGGAGCGGCAACTTGTAGATCTCATTACGCCCTTTCCAGTAGCAAAAAAACTGACGTAGGGCACCATATTTGTTGTACCAGGTTGCAGCAGAAGTCAGAGGGCCGTCGAGAATGGGTAAAACCTGGTCAATGCGGATTCTATCCAGGGGCAGATCGCCGACCTGCCGGTAGAGGGCACGCAGATTTTGCGCGCCCTTCGTCCAGGGCGCGCCCTCCGACTGTCTGGCATCGACATAGATTTCAATTCCTTCTCGGAGTTTCATCGCAACCCGGCAAGGCGAAAGGCGGCGACTTTGCGAAGAGCAGCGATGTCGCATTTCGCGTAGACGGCAACAGATTTTGTGTTGCGGTGTCCCAGGAAGTCGGCGATCTCTTTAAGGGATGAATCTTTCTGGAGCAGCCGGGTTGCACATGCGTGACGTAAAGCGTGGGGCCCCAGATGATCGAGCTCAATTCCAAGGGTTCGTAACCGCCTCGATACGGTCCTCCACACAGTGCCATGCAGAAGAGGTCCCCAAGGCCGTCGCTCGCCGAGGAACACATGCCGGTCACCGACACGCGGTCGGACAAATCGAAGGTATTTGAGGATTGCCTCTCCCACTTCGTACTGGATCGGGAACTGCTGAGTGCCGCCGTGCTTGGCGCGCCGAACGGTGAAGACTTCACTCTGCCAATCAAAGTCTTCCAGATGCAGTTGAATGACCTCGCTGCTGCGGAGGCCATAAACGGTGAACAGCAGCAAGAGGGCCCTGGCACGAATATGTTCGGGTTCGCTCCCTTCGGCCAGCTTTAACAGTTGGCGGACCTGTGTCCAGGTTGGCCCCGTGGGACGCGGCTCGTCTTTTGGGATTCGGGGAATTCGAATGGCCGGTGCGAGGTTCGGGGCACACCAGCCGCGCATTTCTGCAAAACGGAAGAAGCTTCGCAATGCCTTGCATTGGTTCGCAATGCCCCGGGGTCTCCACCCTTCCGAGCGCTTCGCGACGATGAACTTGTCAATATCGGCCACAGAGACCGTTTCAAGATCTCCATCCTGCTCTGCCAGCCACGTCAAGAAGGCCTGGGCCCTGTCGGAATAGCCGCGGACCGTCGGTGCGGCGAGGCCATAAGTAGATCGCAGCGCGTTGGCGAATACTTGCGTCTGTTCGTGGAAAGGAGGGTTTGGTGGAAGCGCCAATTTACCATGGAACCGAAGCCAGGCATGGACATACTTGATAAAAGATCTCGGGGACCCATAGTGACAGTGGCCAGGATCTCGAAACGGCCCCCGATAATCTGCCCAGGACTCTGCACCTTTTTCAATCTCTTCCTCGTGAACGACGCGAAGTTCGTGCAAGTCGAGAATCCGGATGGCGTGGAGCATGTATGTCGCTGCGGTGGTCAATGTGCGGTGGCTGTAGCCCTCTTCGAGCATGTGCCTCAGATACTGCTCCCGCTCCGAACGCAACGGTGCCTGGCGATGTCTTTCAATGACTCTCGATCTTTGATAAATCTGCTCGAACATCCTTCCTCCGCCTTTGCTGCTTCTATCCTGTCGTTCGCCGAAGAGCCGAGGTGCGAAATCAGATTTGGAGGGGCCCGGAATGACGACAAGGAAGCTGACCGACCGGCTGCGGAAGTTCGAAATCGAGTTACCTGGTCTACAAGCTGTCCAGAAACTTCATCAGCGCGGCGTCGTCCCGCCATCTCTTCCTCCCTCGTTGTGCGCTGAGCTTGTTGAGTTGCGTTCGAAAGCGTTCCGGAGTCATCCGCAGATAACGCTCTGCCGCACCCAGCTCATGTTGCCCCATGTAGGCGGAAAGCGCAGGAATCAGCCTATTCATGTCTGCGCCGTTTTTGAACCATGCCGTCAAGCGGTGAACAGCGAAGGTGTGTCGCAGGTCGTACATCCGGGGCTGGTAGCGGGACCCGTCATGGCGGGCAATCCCCGCCTCTTTACGGACCCGATGGAATGTTTGGTTCGCCGTATCGGTTTTGATCTGCGCACCGTCTCTGGTCACGAAGAATGGTGGATCACGCACCGCTGTTTTCTTATGGTGCGTTCGATGATATCCGATCAAAATGTCGTAGAGGTCTGAACCGATAGGAATCACACGCGATCCATTGATATGGTTACTCGCAATATTGATGCGCCTCCTGCGAAGGTCCACGTCGCTCTGTTTGAGGCCGACCGCCTCGCCGATCATTGCGCCGGTTCCATAGAGAAAGAGAAGCAGGGTGCGAAACGTGCGAGGCTCGATGACGCAGTTGAACTGCCGTTGCACGATCCCGGCGGCCCTGAGCAGCTGGCGGATTTCGGTCCGTGAGTAAACATAGGGGACGAATGTCTGTACTGGCGAATGGCGCGCTGGAGGCAACGGCAGAGCGAGGATCGCATGGCGCGCCTTCCAGTAGTGAAAGAACCCGCGCAGGGAGCAGTATTTCTTATACCAACTCATTGGGGAGGTTAGAGGGCCATTGAGGAAAGCTGCGACATCATTGACCCTAATCCGCTCCATCTGTATGTCCCCGACCTGTCGTTCGAGAGAGCATAGAATCTGCGCCCCTTTGAGAAAAGGAGTGCCTTCAGACCGCCTGGCTTCGATATAAACGTCAATTCCTGCTCGAAAATTCATCGCAACCCGGCCAAGCGAAAGGCTGCAACCTTGCGAAGATTGCAAATGTCGTGCTTCGCGTAGATGCTGACAGAATGCATGTCGCGGTGTCCGAGAAAATCGGCTATTTCCTGGAGAGACACCCCTTTTTTGAGAAGGCGGGTCGCACAAGCGTGGCGCAGAGAGTGGGCGCCCATATGATCGAGCTCGATCCCGAGCTTCTGCATGCGCCTCGACACGGTCCTCCACGCCGCGGAGTGGTCGAGCGCCCCCCACGGCCGGCGTTCTCCCAGAAAGAGGTGCCGGTCGTCGACGCGCGGTCGGGCATGGCGGAGATATAGGAGAATCGCCTCTCCCACTTCATACTGGATCGGGAACTGCTGAATACCACCGCATTTGGCGCGGTGGACGGTGAAGATCTCGCTGCGCCAGTCGAAGTCCTCCAGGCACAGGCCCATGACCTCCCGGCAGCGAAGTCCGTAGACTGCCAAAATCAGCAGGAGAGCTTTGGCGCGACGTTGCTCAGGTTCCGTTCCCTCGGCCAGTTTGACCAACTGGCGAACCTGCGGCCAGCTTGGCCCCTTGGGACGCACCCCGTACGTCGAGACGCGTGGGCCATGGATTCCAAGCGCGAGGTCCGGTGAGCACCAGCCTTGCAATTCGGCAAAACGAAAAAAGCTTCGCAGCGAGTTGCATTGGGTAACAATACTGCGGTGCGTCCACCCTTCGGCGCGCTTTTGAGCAAGGAACTCGTCAATATCGGCCATCGAGACCGTTCGAAGGTCACCGCCCAGCGCTGTCAGCCACTTCAAAAATTCGTGCGCCCGGTTGGAGTAGCCGCGAATCGTTGTTGCAGCGAGCCCTTGATGGAATCTTAGTGCGTTCGAAAACATTTGAACCCGCTCTAGGAAAGGAGCCTCGGGTGGAGGTGCAAGCTTGTCATGAAACCGAAACCAATTGCGGGCTACTTTCATGAACATAGTTGGCGCCCCATAGTGGCGGTGGCGAGAATCGCGGAACGGGCCCCTGTATTCGGCCCAGATGTTTGCGCCCTTTTTGATTTCTTCCAGCCGGATGACTCGCAACTCTTTGAGGTCAAGCACCCGGATGATATGGAGCATGTACATCGCCGTCTCGGCGATCCCGCTACGCCGATAGCCACGCTCAAGCAAATGCTTCAGGTATTGCTCACGCTCGAAACGCAACGGGGCCTGGCGGTGTCGTTCAATCAGTCTGGGCCACTGATAAATCTGTTCAAACATTATTCCTCCGTATCCGCAGCGGAACTTGCTCAGTCATCACCGGAGAAACGGTCTTTCCGCCGCCTCCATTCCCAGTACGATTCTGGCAGCAGACTTTGGAAAGCTGAGACAGAAATCTCATTAGATCGGGATCGTCACGCCATCTCTTCTTGCCACGCCGCGGACTCAGCTTGATGAGTTGAGCACGAAAGCGCTCCGGCGTGAGGGATAAGTACTTCTCGGTTGTTCTGAGGCCCACGAGCCCCATATAAACTGACAGCGCCGGCAGCATCCGGTTCAGGTCCGCACCGTGCTTGATCCATCCGGCAATCCGATGTACGGCAAACGTGTGCCGCAAATCGAGGATGCGAGGCTGATAACTAGCATCATCGTGCCGGTGAATTCCAGCGACTCTGCGCAGCCTCTTGAATGTACGCTCGGCAGTACCGTTACTGAGGGCTTCTCCTTCTTTGTTCAGAAAAAAGTGCTGGTCCGCTGTCTCTCGGCGCCGCCTCGAAGCGAAATACTTCTCCAGCACGCTCATGAGGTCGGGACCGATCGGGATGGTCCGCGAGCGATTGAAGCGGTTGCGACGGATCGTGACCGCACCCTTCTTGAAGTCGATATCCTCGATCAATAGCCGAAGAGCCTCCCCAGTCAGGGCACCTGTTCCATAGATGAAGATCAGAACGGTGCGAAGTGTGATGGGGTCGACACAGCACCGAGGAGCTTTCTGGCATCCTCGCACTGCCTTCAACAATGTACGGATTTCGGATTGAGTGTAGATATAAGGAACGAACGGCTTCTGCCTGATGATTCGCTTCACTGGCATGGGCATGACGTCGATCTCTCCGCGCGCCAGCCAGAAATCAAAGAATCTCCGGAGCAGCCGATATTTGACTATCCATGTGCCCGGAGAAGTCTTGGGGCCGTCCAGAAACGTCAGGATCTCACGGGCTGTGACGCGTTCAAGGAACACATCTCCAACCTGCCTACCCAATTTGACGAGATACCATGCCGACGAGCCATAGGAAAGCCCTTGGGAGCGCTTTCGCTCCACGTAGCTATCTATGGCCTCAATGAGCTTCAAAGTATCCCTGCCAGACTAAAGGCAGCCACTTTGCGCAAGGACCGCTGGTCATATTTCGCATAAATCGCCACGCATTGGGTAGTTCGATGTCCAAGAAAGTCTGCAATCTCCTTCAGAGAGCTGCCCTTTTTCAAAAGATGAGTTGCGCAGGCGTGACGGAGTGAATGCGGACCGCGATGCACAGACTGAATTCCCAGCCCCTTCATCCGCCTGCCGACAATGCTCCACATTGCTCCGCTCGTGATTGGGCGATACGGGACCTGCAACGTAAGAAAAATAAATCTGCTGGCGCAGCGTGGGCGGCCGTGTTGAAGATAGTCAAGGATGGCTTCGCCCACCTCGTATTGAATCGGAAATTGCTGGACGCCACCGCGTTTGGCGCGATGGATACAGAAAGTCTCGTTTCGCCAATCGAAGTCGTCCAGACGAAGGCGCGCTACCTCACTGGCCCGCAAACCATAAATCGAATACAAAAGAAACATGGCCCGTGAACGTAGTTCTATCGGAGTCCTACCGTTCACGGAGCGAATGAGCCGGCGAACGTCTGCCCAACTCGGCCCATTGGGAAGTTCCGTGTACTGGGGGAGCCGTGGGCTCACGATGCCGCGCCAGATATTTGGCGAGCACAGGCCCCGCTCTTCAGCGAAAATGAAGAATGCGCGCAGTGAAATACAGTGAGTTGTGATCGTTGTGAGATGCCATCCAGCCTCACGGTTACTGGCGAGAAAATCGTCTACATCTTTCAAGGAAACCAACGACAGGTCGTTGTAGCGATTTGATGCCCATCGCAAGAAAATCCGTGTTCGGTCAATGTAGGTTCCTATGGTGATAGAGGCCAGCCCGCGTGATACCAGAGCACTCCTGAATTCGGCAAGTTGCGCATCGAAACGCCCTGGGGGCACGGCCGGCAACACGAGAGAGCCCTGAAAGCGCAGCCACTGCCGGGCAATCTTCACAAAAGTTCTGGGAGATGTGTGCGGGCGCTTGCAAATTCGTTCAGGCCCGTTGTAATTGGCCCAGCGCATTCCAGCTTCTTCGATCTCTGTAAGCTCGACGCTGCGTAAAGTGGTGAGCCCCATCATGCGAACGATGCGGACGAGGTAACCTGCGACGGCCTGAACACGATCCGCATCCCAACCGATTTGGAGCAGATGGGTCAAATACTGCTCCCGCTCTTTCAGTAGTGGCGCGGTAAGATGTCGCCGGTGAACACTCGGCCAGCTAGAAAGGCTCTCTATCAAGTTCTACCTCCTTCTTGCTGGTTTCATTTTTCCGAACCAATCTCTTAGTCGGGGGTACAAGAAATGTGCCGGTCCCGTATTTTCTACCACTGTCTGTCGTAATCCCGGAGACTGATAAGCCATTTTCTTGTGCTTAGGTTCCGGGGTAGCCCCATGCCCATCCAATGGGCGATGCTAAAACGATATTGCCTGGCTGCAATACATGATTCACCTTTAGGTCAACAAAACTGAGACTACTTCACGAACTTTGTTCGGCTGGTATTTCGTCATAGATGGTGGTCAAAGGCCCCTGAACCAAATCGAAATTGTCACGAACGGACTTCAAGTTGTAGAGTCCTACCCACGATCCGGCGAAAAGATAAGAAAGTGCTGGATGCCGGCCAGGCACAGAAGACAGTCCCCGCACACGTCTAAGCCCAGACTTAGTCTTCACTGTAATCGCAGCGCTGCCATTTGGAAACGAGGCAATCTCTGACACTTGACCAGTGACATCTTGTGGCCATTTTTCATCTGCATCCAGAATGTCCTTACATTTGTAGGCCAGACATCCTGGACGATACTCGCATCTCGCACATCCGTTTGGAGTGACAGAAGCCAATTCGAGAAATCCATCTCTAGTGCCAGACGTGGACTCGATGACACTGTTGGTCCGGTGCAAGGCATCCTTAGCTGATTGAAGAATCGCCAGGCATTTTGTTTTGTCTACTGGAATCGTAACGGTATCGCCCGTAATGGGCACAATCTCCAACGCGTCGGCCCAGCGACCTCTTGATTCAAAGAAAATGGCGCAATATAGTTCGAGCTGCGCCACATACTCGGGCTTGACGTCTGTGCTTTCGGAACCACGGAAAGTTATCAGGCCACTCTTGAAATCCCTCAAGATGAGTTTTTCATCTATCTCCTCAACAGAATCGATAAAACCACCGACAGAGCAGTCGGCGGTCTCAACCCACAATTCTGATGAGCTACTAGGGGGCCCGCCTTGTCCGCTCTGATAGACATCCCTCCACGCCGTTGCGAGAACTCTATCGATAGTTCGGATCTTCTGAACTTCAAAATCCCAAGCTGAGTTCTTAAGTGGAACGGAGGGAGCATCCAGCCAACTCGACAGCATCGATTTCTCTTTTTCAGCGACTTTGAAGTCCCATGCTTCTCCGATTTCGGCCCTATTCTTTGAGTTGAATCTGCCAGTGGAAACCATTTGGAGAATCTCGTGAACAATCGTTCCTACCCATGCCCTTGGCGGACGAGGCAGCAACGGTGGGCACGCCGTGGCTCTCCACACTTCCCGCAGAGCGCACTCTTGAATTCCTATGAAGCGGCTCGGCGAAATTCGCTTGAGTTGGTGAAGCCCACATGAATTGACCAAGCGCCCCGGAATGCCCTCATTCATGGCTATTACCCCCGCAGAGCCTGATAGGTCCAACTCATCCGACGCTGCATATTAAATGTGTCGAGAAATCGGAGATTCGATAGTGAATCAGATCCGACCGTTGCGATAGCGGCAGCAAGTTCTCCAAACGGCTTGCTGGAATCCCAAAGGGGATGTGCGACGATAACTTGCAGATTTCCGACTCTGAATCCAGGGAGAGACCCAAAATCGACGGGCGTGCACGGAAACGTAGCACAAAATGCGTCACGTAGGTCTCCTGCGAAATGCCGCCAACCTTCTAGTTCTGGGCCACCAAAGTCACCGTTGAGGCCGCAACTGTATGAGGAGTCGTTGAATACTTGTAAGAGGGCCAGCCCCAGCCGCCAGTCGAGCAGGCCATGATAGCTCATGTTGCGATAATGTTTTAAACAATCTGGGCAAGCGGAATCGCAACTCCTCCGGTGCGCAGCAGAGATTAGTCCACCAGCGAACGAAGTGTCACCCGGAACAGCATGAACAATGCTGTTAAGCAATTCCTGCCAGCGCGAGTGAACTTGTCCCGCAAAGCCAGCGCCGTTGGCAAGATGGTCGCTTATTACGATCTCACCAACGAAATGGCCAATCGGCCGGTCAACTCGGCGAACAGTGCTAATATCCAGCTCTTCTGGATCTATATCGAGGAGGCCTGCGGCAACCGAGCGTACGATAAATGCCGCGGAATAATACGCCGCCTTGAGAGCTGCCCCTCGAAGACGGTTTAATGCCCCTTGCGTCGGATCAAGCTGTATTCCCTGCGGTGTGTGAGACGGTGTCGTCTCTCTTACGGGCGGCAGTTCCCGTGTCTTCCAAAATGGAGGCTGGTCAGCCTCATTTCCGCAAATGGCGGTCTTCGATGATACGTTCGTAGCGGAGAACGTCTGCTCGGGCATCGAAATCGGCGCAGAACACCGCCAGCACCTGCACGAGCTGATCCTGGGCGCGCAGGGTGTCTCCCTTAATGCAGTGCTTCAAGGTCACGTCGCAAAGATCGAGGAACACAACCGGCAGCTAAAGACGAAAAGTGAGGCGATTCCGTCAGTGGCCCGCGGGCCACTGACGGTGGATGCGTTTTGCGCACTAAAGCCGAACACCAAAATTGACAGCCTGATCCAAGACGCTGAGCGCAACCTTGCGGCTGCGCAGTCGGCTGAGGCGGTAAAGCAGCAAAGCAGCTTCGCTGTCCTGACTCTTCCCTCATTTGATACCGTTGCTATCGATGCGCTGCTGAAGCGGGATCTCCCCGGCCTGGAAGCCGCTGCGGCTGCCCTCGTGCAATCGCATTTCACTAGATTGGGCACAGGAGCGGAAACGTGGGTTGCCGAGGGAATGCCACGCATTGCCGCTGGTTCAAGGGGGGAGACCCAGGACGTCTGTCCATTTTGCGCCCAGAGCCTCACCAACTCGTCCTTGATTGACCACTACAAAGCCTATTTCAGCGAAGGCTACTCCGCTTTGAAAACGGCAATTTCCGGCTCCATCAGAGCCCTTAACACTGCCCATAGCGGTGAAGCGCCAGCGGCATTTGAGAGGTCCATCCGGGTTGCCGTCCAGCAACGCGAGTTCTGGGGGAGGTTTGCCGAGGTCCCAGAAATCGGGATTGATACCGCCGCTATAGCCCGGGCCTGGAAGACGGCACGCGAGGCAGTCCTAGCCGCGCTGGTCTCAAAGCAAGCCGCTCCGCTCGATCCTTTTAGTCTGTCTGCAGATGCTTTGCAAGCAGTTGCCAACTACGAGAATTTGCGTGCCGGAGTTACTGTGGTTTCGGGTGCGCTTCAGGCTGCGAACGCGCAAATCGCCCTTGTGAAAGAAAAGGCCGCTTCTGCGAACGTGGCTACCCTGACAGCAGACCTCGCAAAGTACAAAGCTATCAAAGAGCGATACAGCTCAGCGGTAGCTTCCCTTTGCCAGGCCTACTTGGATGAAAAGGGCGCCAAGAAAGCTACAGAGGGCCTGCGCGACCAAGCACGGAGCGCCCTCGACACCTACCGGCAGACGATTTTTCCGGCCTATGAGGCCGCACTCAACAATTATCTGAAGAAATTCAATGCGGGATTCCGGCTCGGCAGCGTCACTTCCGTGAATAATCGCGGCGGATCGTCCTGCAACTATAGTGTCCTCATCAACAACGTGGCTGTTGGATTAACAGATGATAACGGCGGCCCTTGCTTCCGAAACACTTTGAGCGCTGGGGACCGGAATACTCTGGCGCTCGCCTTCTTCTTCGCCTCACTCGATCAAGATGCCCAGATTGTCAGCAAGACCGTGGTTATTGACGACCCGATGACCAGTCTGGATGAACACCGTTCTCTGACGACAATTCAAGAAATGCGGAGGCTCGCTCACCGGGTAAGCCAGGTCATCATCATGTCGCATTCCAAACCTTTCCTTTGCGCCCTGTGGGAAGCCGCGGATACCACCACGCGGACAGCGCTGCGAATTGTCCGCGATGGCTCCGGCTCGACATTAGCAGCTTGGGACGTCGACCGGGATTGCATCACGGAGCATGATCACAGGCATGCTCTGGTCACGGACTACATTCAGGGCAAACTTGGACTTGACGAGAGAGCTGTAGCCGGAGCACTTCGGCACATCCTAGAGTCGTTCATGCGAGTCGCTTATCCTGCAGCCTTTCCGCCTGGCAGTCTGCTTGGCCAATTCCTCGGGCTTTGCAATCAGCGGGTAAACACATCTTCCGAAATTCTGGCCGCCATCGACATTACCGAACTCCGGGACCTGCTCGATTTTGCGAATAAATTCCATCATGACACCAACCCCGCATGGGAAACCGAAACCCTTAACGATCAAGAGTTGCTGGATTTCTGCAAGCGGACATTAGCTTTTGCTCGCCGCCAGTAGCCGTTTCAAATTGTTTCCGTGGGCCGCAGCGTAAGCGAGATTTCGAGATAAAATGGATACACAAGTGTGTATCCATGCTACGCTTTCACACATGGCAGCGAAGAACGTCGGCCTTCGCATCCGGATCGATAGAGAGCTCCGCGACGCCTTCCAGGCTGCGTGCTTGGCTGAAAACCGGCCCGCGTCGGACGTGCTAAGGGAGTTCATGCGTTCCTTCGCTGACCGAAGCTTCAACGGTAGACAGCAAAGTCTTTTCACTCAAGGAATAGCTGCACACACCCAGACGGCACCAGAAAGAAGTGAACCCAATGAGCCTTACATCTCTGGAGATATGCAGCGGCGCGGGCGGTCAAGCTCTCGGTCTTGAAATGGCTGGCTTTGACCACTCCGCCTTGGTAGAAATCGAGCCTGCCGCATGTGCAACACTTCGCCTGAATCGTCCTTCCTGGAACGTCATTGAAGGCGACTTGCACCAGTTTGATGGCCGGCCGTACAAGGGGATAGATCTTCTTGCGGGTGGCGTGCCCTGTCCCCCCTTTTCTAAGGCCGGCAAACAACTCGGAGCTAAGGATGACCGCGACCTCTTCCCGCAAGCAATTCGCCTGGTAGATGAATGCAGACCCAGAGCAGTGATGCTCGAAAACGTGCGCGGTCTGCTCGATGCCGTTTTCGACGACTACCGGAATAAAGTGGAAAAACAGCTTAAGAAGCTGGGATACATCCCTGGATGGCACCTCCTGAATGCGTCCGACTACGGTGTGTCCCAGCTCAGGCCGCGCGTGGTCTTCGTCGGCATCCGTAAGGATTTGGTAGATCATTTCACTTGGCCGGAGCCAGCCAGTACTGAGCCTCCGACAGTTGGCGAATTATTGTTCGACCTGATGCAATCACGAGGCTGGCGAGGAGCAGAGCTTTGGCGGCAACGTGCCAATTCAATAGCGCCAACTCTCGTCGGCGGATCTAAGAAGCATGGGGGACCTGACCTTGGACCGACCCGCGCAAAAAAGGCTTGGGCCTCTCTCGGGGTAGATGGAATGGGTTTGTGGGATGAGGCGCCGGAGCGCGAGTTTGTAGGCATGCCCAGGCTCACGCCGCGTATGACTGCTCGTATTCAGGGCTTTCCCGATTTCTGGGCCTTCGCAGGAAAGAAGACGGCCACATACCGGCAAATTGGAAATGCATTCCCGCCACCGGTTGCTGCCTCCGTTGCAAAGAAGATTTTTGCTGTTCTGACCGCGAAGAGGATATTCAAGGTTGCGTAATGCCCGATGATGTTCAGTTCGTTGAAGCACGTGCGCGATTTCATGCGGCCTTGCTGAAAAAGACGCTGACGATTGACAGTAAAGGCATTCCTACCAATGCTGACAGCCGGAACCGGGCCAGCATACTGATCGCCAAAAACATTGCAGAATTGCTCAAAGCCGAAACTATAGCTGAACGTGGCGCGGGCCAAACCTCGGGAAATGAGTTTGAATCGATTTGTGCCAGCTTCGTGAAAGAGACCTTTCTGAAGCTGACACACCTTCGGCCAGGCTCATGGGATATCCATCAAGTGTCTGGCCGGAATCGTCTCGAAATTGCCAGGTACGAACAATACGCCCACCTAATCGCTCTCGACAATGCCGCTAAGAGCGATCCCGAACTTGCTGCTGCACTGGGCAGCGATTACACAATTACGCCCGATGTGGTAATCTCTCGCGACCCTGAAGAAGACACACGGATCAACGAAAAGGAGATTCTCGTTGATGATGATGTCACCACTCTTGCGAGCCTTCGCAAGAAGAACAATCCGCGGCCGTTGTTGCATGCAAGTATTTCCTGCAAATGGACACTCCGCAGTGATCGGGCGCAAAACGCAAGATCCGAGGGTCTGAACTTGGTACGGAACCGGAAAGGCCGCTTGCCGCATGTCGTTGTAGTCACGGCAGAGCCCACGCCAAGCAGGCTGGCCTCAATTGCTCTTGGTACCGGGGACATTGATTGTGTGTACCATTTCGCTCTCTATGAGCTACAGAAATCAGTGAAGGCTCTGGAGATGTCCGATGCAGAGGATATGCTGGCTGTGATGGTTAGCGGAAACCGCTTGAAAGACATTTCTGACCTGCCGCTCGATCTTGCGATTTAGGTGGTAAATATGGGAATGAGCCGCAGCGACAACATGCGGCGTATCCGCAGCAAAGACACCTTGCCAGAGCTGGCAGTGCGCCGTCTTCTCCGGGCCTCAGGGAATTCCGGCTATCGACTTCATCGCGCGGACCTTCCCGGTAAGCCAGATATTGCATTCATCGGCCGCAAGAAAGCCATACAAATCCAAGGATGCTTTTGGCATGGTCATACGTGCAGCGAAGGGGCACGGAAGCCGAAATCGAATCAGTCCTACTGGCTTCCCAAAATCGAGCGGAACAGAATGCGTGACGAAACGAATGGGGCAAAGCTAGCGGCGCTCGGATGGAAAGTTCTAACTGTCTGGGAATGCGATTTGCGGAACCAAGAAGCCCTCGCCGGTAAATTACGCGACTTCATGCGCCTCAAGTAATTCTGTGTGCCTGCCGAATTAGGATAAGGGCAACGCCATTGAGCGTTTCGTTATCAGCTGTTGGGGGCTGTAAGTTGACTCATACGATCACGGAAGTTCCCTTTGAGGATGTTCGCCGGGAATTGATTCTCGGCGGTGGTGCAACGGCAGCTGAAATCTACAGCACATGGCGGCGTCAGCGACAGACATGGACCGGTTATGAAGGAATCGCGCCCTTTGTAGAGGCCACCAATCATCAATTTCTCTACACGGTTACAGAGCAGATGGTGGATGATGTCAAACGGCATTCAACTCCTTCGGAGCATGCTCTAGGAAACCTCAAGAAATCCGAAGTGGTGAAGGTTGGCTTCGAGGATGTTCACATACCATGGGCCAACGAATTTCTCTTTCATAGATACCTCGAAGAGACAAGGTCGCTTCCAAAATGGCCAGAATGGTGGAAGTGGCTGAAGAGCGACGGTAGACGCTTTTACATCGACGTGGTCAAGCAGAAGAAGGGGTGGGACAAGCTTCCCAGCGAACAAAGAGATGCTCTCAGAGATGCTGTTCAATGGCGTCTGGGAAAGGCATACTACTCTGCGATCCGTGAGGTAGAGCTCCTGACGAAATTGCGCTCCCGTTTTCACCTTCCAGTCAAATATCACGTGCTCGCGGATGTTTTGTTCAAGGTCGATCTATGGATCAATAAAACCATCGTGAGCGTCTATTTCGAAAATCCGGAATACCGCGCCCAAAATGAAGGGCGCAAACGCCGTCCAGAAGGCATCCTGGATAGCAGCTTTTCATTTCGTGAGATTACTGTGCCTGTGCAGCCCTTTGGAAAAGTCTGGATCATAAAAGATAGTGACATCGCCGCATTAGCTCAGAGATTGCAGGATACCGTTTGAAGACTCTGCGATTCGTGCACGCCATCCATGGGAAGTTTTTGGCTTCATGAGTGTCGGGGGTACTGGTTGCCGGTTCGCCAAACCCGCTCGCAATCTGGGCCTTTTCCCCACGCGCAGCTGACAGATCGCTGGCCCAGCGCGCGGGTCTCCCCAACAGACGCCGAAGTCATACTGCACGTCAGATGGTGAGCTGGTGAGCCAATTTTTCCCTTCTAATATCTTTTGAAGCAATACGGCTCATATTGGGGGCTCGGTATTGAGCGCCTGTACGCCAGCCCTTCAGGCAGTTCGGATGGGCGACCACAGCGATGGCGAGGTGATCGCCGCGTGTTAAAGTGGCACTAAACTTCCGTGTTGGGTTAAGCGCCTCTTGAGGTAGTGCAACGTAATGGGCACGAATGAAGCAAGTCTATTTCCGGAACAGGCTCACCTCGTCGGTCTATCCCCCGATCATCCCGATTATCCGCTTCTAAAGCATTTGGAGACAGAGATTTTCAAGGCTGCTGGCGGAGAAACTGCGTTCCGTAGGGAAATTCCATTGCTCCTGCGGCAAGGGCTCGATGAGGTCATCGATTCTGCCCGGTCCAAACGCTTTTTCCTTGATGAACTGGAAAAAACCGAGAAGACGTACATCGGCACGAAGATGGAAATCCTGATCCGAAACTACCTTAGCCTGGATAAGGGCAAGAAGATGGACGTCTTGATCGATGGAACTGACGTCGACATAAAGAACACTGTTAAGAACAGCTGGAGCATTCCCCGCGAGGCAGTGGGAAATGTCTGTCTGCTCGTCAGAGAGGATGAGCAAAAAGCGCGGTGCTGGTTTGGCTTGACTCTCATCCGCCCGGAAAACCTCAACGCTGGCATCAACCAGGACAAAAAGAAGACCATTTCGGCAGAAGGAAGACTCCACGTACATTGGATTTTGGAGAATGAACCCTATCCTGAGAACTTTTGGCAACAGATTCCTGTTGAGATGAGAATAGAGATAATGGGCGCCAAGAGCCCTACTAAACGCGTCGCCGCATTGTGCAGGCTGTTTCAAAATCAACCGATTTCACGCTCTCATATACTTGCCTTGGGCCACCAAAAGGATGGGATGAAGCGATTACGGAAGAACGGTGGTGCAAGGGATGCTCTATCCCGTGAAGGCGTTGCGGTTCTCTGGGGCAAAAATGACAGAGCGCTGATTATGGAGATGGGGCTTCCTGCTTGCTCGAACGATGAATTCATTTCCTTCAAACCTACGAAACCTGAAGATATCCAGAAACTTAGAGCGAGCGGGCACATCGACTGACTGGAGTATGGCGGGGCAAAGGGCCGCGCGCATGCCCGCCCCGCAGGAAATCCGTAAGCTTGAACCTGTATGAGACTGGATCTGCACACCATCACTGTCTTCTCAGTTGTTGAGTTCTCTGGCGTGGCTGCCGGAGCACTGGCTGGAGCGCTGGAAGCGCGCCGCAACCGGACGTATCACTATGACCTGATCGGCGTGCTCGGCTTGGCCGTGATCACAGCGCTCGGGGGAGGCATCACCCGCGATGTTTTGATTCAGAAAGGCCCGCCGCTCGCTTTCCTCGACGTGCGCTACCTGCTGGTTGCCCTCAGTGCGGGCATCGTCGCATTGCTGTTCGGCTTCAGTGCCGGTCCGCACATGTCGCGCTTCATTTGGATTGCGGATGCTGCTTCTCTGGGTCTGTTCTCCGTTGCTGGCGTCAGCCGCGCCCTGAACGCTGGCCTGCCGGTTCTGACAGCGCTCATTCTCGGCCTCATTACCGCCGTGGGCGGCGGTTCGCTGCGAGATGTGCTGATGGGACGGACACCGCGCGTCTTCGAGCGGGGCGAACCCTACGCCATTGCCGCCTTGCTGGCTGTGCTGGTCTTTCTCGCCGGCGACAGGCTCGGCCTGGACCGCTCCATCTCTACCGCCGCAGGGGCTGTCTCTGGGTTGGTGCTCAAACTCTTGGCTGCGCGGTTTCACTGGAAGACGCCAGCTGTGCGCTTCCGCGCGGAGATACCGTAGAGTTCTTTCACCACCCGAATGTGTACGGATGCGATCAGAATCGCGATTCAGCTTACAACGGTCACGATCAACCTCCTCACTCACCTCTACAACGAACCCAGGCCAGTGGGAGTTCTACAGCGATGAAAGATTTGCCGCTATCGAAGGTTTACCGGTTGCTTGAACCGGGTCCTGTCATTCTGCTGACGACTGCGCACAAGGGCCGCGCCAATGTCATGGCGATGTCGTGGCATATGATGGTCGAGTTTGAACCGCCGCTGATTGCCTGTGTCGTCAGCAACGCCGATTACAGCTTCGCAGCATTGCGGGCAACTAAGGAGTGCGTCATCGCGGTTCCGGCGCTGGAACTTGCACCCAAGGTCGTGCAAGTTGGCAACTGTTCAGGCCGGGACGTGGACAAGTTCAAGAGATTCGGCCTGACGCCGGCGCCAGCCGAACGCGTGACGCCGCCTTTGGTGGCTGAGTGCTTCGCCAATATCGAATGCAAGGTGGTCGATACGCGTCTCGTCAGCAAGTACAACATCTTCATTCTTGAAGTGCTCAAAGCCTGGATCGATCCAGCGCAGAGAAATCCGAAGACCATCCACCATCGGGGATACGGCAAGTTTGCTGTGGACGGCGAGATAATCAAGCTGAAATCGAAAAAGCCATAAAGCGCATTGAGAATCCAGGAATGCACTCCAACCCCATAGACTTCGATCAGGATGAACGATTCCTTCCCACAGCCACGAACCCCATCAGAAGAGATCGCCGGACTCGTGGAGCGGGTCACATTCTTTAACGAGGAGAGCGGGTTCTCCGTGCTCCGCGTCAAGGTTCGGGGGCAGCGAGGCCTGGTAACGGTCCTCGGCTCAGTGCCGTCGGTCAGCGCTGGAGAGTGGTTAACGGCCGAAGGCTGGTGGGTTCGGGATAAGGAGCACGGACTCCAGTTCAAGGCCAAGGTCTTGAAAGTTGTTCCTCCGACCACGAGTGAGGGTGTCGAGCGGTATCTGGGCGGCGGCTTCGTGAAGGGCGTTGGCCCCGTTCTGGCGAAGAAGCTGGTCGGACACTTTGGCGCGGAAGTCTTGGGCGTGATTGGGAACAATCCCGCGGATCTGGAATCCGTCGATGGGATTGGCCCGAAGCGCCGGGAACGGATTGCGAATGCCTGGCAGGAGGGCATGCACATCCGCGAGATCATGCTCTTCCTGCACAGTCATGGGGTCAGCACAGGACGGGCCGTCCGAATCTACAAGACCTACGGGGCGCTGGCAATTCAGACGGTGCGGGAGAATCCATACACCCTGGCGAAAGAGATCCACGGCATCGGCTTTGCCACGGCAGATCAAATCGCCCAGAGCGTCGGAATTCCCAAGGATTCGCAGAATCGCGCCAGGGCGGGAATCGACCACGTGCTGCTGGGGGCGACCTCCGAGGGGCATTGCGCTCTGCCACTGGAGAAGCTAAAGCTTGCGGCCGTGAAGCTGCTGGAAGTGCCCGTAGAGACGGTTGAGCAGGCCGTGTCGAAAATGCTGACAAGCGGATTTCTCTTGCTGGAAGAGATCGACAGGGAGCCTCTGGTCTTCCTGCCTCACCTGAGAAAAGCCGAAGACGGCATCGCAACGAAGATCAGGCGGCTGGCTGCCGCCGGGCCGGTGTATCCAAAGATCGACTTTGAAAAGGCCGTCGCATGGTGCGAGACGAAAACTGGTAAGATGCTCGCTCCGAGCCAGCGGGAAGCGTTGAAAACCGTTCTAACCAGCCGCGCTGCCATCATTACGGGCGGCCCAGGTGTCGGAAAGACCACTCTGGTCAATTCGATTCTTCTGATCCTCCGAGCCAAGAAAGTAAAGTGCCTGCTCTGCGCTCCCACCGGCAGGGCCGCGAAGCGGCTTACAGAGACTACTGGACTGGAAGCAAAAACCATTCATCGCCTGTTGGAAGTCGACCCGGCCACGGGGAGGTTCTCGCGCAATGAGGACAATCCGCTGGAGTGCGACCTGCTCATTGTCGACGAGACATCCATGGTGGATATACTGCTCATGTATGCCCTGCTTCGTGCTCTTCCCAAGACCGCCGCGCTGATCATGGTCGGCGACGTCGATCAGCTTCCCTCTGTTGGGCCGGGCAATGCACTGCGGGACCTGATCGAGAGCGGCGTCATCCCCGTCTTGCGTCTGACTGAAGTGTTCCGCCAGGCAGCCAGCAGCAAAATCATTACCAGCGCGCACCTTATCCGCCAGGGGAAGATGCCGGAACTCCAGTCAGCGGAGTCCGGCTCCGACTTTTATTTCGTCGAACGGGAGACGCCGGAGGAGATCGCCGCGACCCTGGTCAGGCTGATTCAGGACCGAATTCCTAATCACCTCGGCCTCGATCCGATCCGTGACATTCAGGTCCTGTGCCCGATGAACCGTGGATCAATCGGGGTCCGCGAGTTGAACACGGCGCTTCAGATTGCTCTGAATCCGGTTCGGCCTGGTGAGCCCGCTGTTGAACGGTTCGGATGGCGATTCCAGGCTCGGGACAAGGTCATTCAGACCGAGAACGACTATAAGAAGGAAGCATTCAATGGGGACATCGGCACCATCGAGAAGATCGATCCGGCCGAACATGAAGTCTCAATCAAGTTCGACGACAGGCTGGTCACGTATGACTTTGGTGAGTTGGATGAAGTCTCGCTGGCCTATGCAGTGACCATTCACAAGTCGCAGGGCTCGGAGTTTCCGGCGGTGGTGATCCCGGTGGCCATGCAACATTACATGCTTCTCCAGCGCAATTTGATTTACACCGGAATCACTCGTGCCAAGCGTTTGCTCGTGGTCATCGGTCAGAAGAAAGCTCTTGGCCTTGCGGTAAGGAATGACCGGTCACATAAGCGGTATTCTGGACTGCTTTGCAGCCTGAAAGCATCCAGTCTGTAGTTCCAAGGAGCACATGAAGAAGTCTTCAAACGGGAGTCTGTGCGGCTGACATCCCAAATCTCTCACGATGAATCAATCTCCCAACGCTCCATCGAAGTGCTGTGTTATCGCCGGTGTAATCGACTCCCAAATAACAGCGCGAGCGAATCCCTGAGAATCAGAATGCACCAGTAAGAATTCCAGCAATCGCAACGAACATCTTAACTGCTCCTCAACTATCCGTGACGTTGCTTCGGCCTCGCTGGTGGTCAAGATAACGTCGATTGCCTTTATTCGGACGAACGAGGAGCAAAAACGAACAGTGCAGAACCGATCCGAAGACCGCTACCAAAAGGAAAGATGTCAATCCTGTTCCCGGAGCGTTCCTAAAAGCAGTGCCTTTGTTCCCACAAAATAACGATAAGTATAAGAACGCAAATCAGTTGGAACATGCGGACGAACAGGTCGCAACTTCCATGCCATAAAAGACCGTTTTGCTAACCCCTGTATTTACAAGGCTCTGGTCGCTCCAGAAAGCCCTGTAAGCGCCCCTGGAACGGGTTGTTGTTCCCATGTTGTTCCCAGATTAGATTTTGTATTCCCATGCCGTAATATCTAGATTCCGCGAATTATCGCGCAAATCACTTAAATGGCTCGGATCTACGGCTCGGGTCTGTCAAATCAGTGCGAACTGAGTATCGAAAAACGGGCGCACCGGCTAATTGCGTAATCGGCGTTATATCGAAATGGATTCGACCAGTGACCATAGTCCTGAGACTTAACGCTACTTTCCGATCATCTTGCAATGCTCCCGCCGCAGCGGCGCGAGGGTGTCCTCCGTCACAAAGTTGGGCTGACACGGGCGCTACTGCACTGCTTCTCAGCTTGATTGCTTTCAGTATGGTGGCGCGGCGCATGAACGCGCTCGACTCGGGTGACCAAGGCTTGCCCACGATTTGGAAAGCCTCAAGAGAATCCAGGACAGCCATAAAATCATTGACAAGTCTATAATCTATGATCTATTGATATCCTGGCTCGACGAGCACACTCCAGCACGTCGGCTTAATTGGCGTTCACGTTTGTTTCGTGGGCGGGCCGGGCCGCAGGCTGATGCATTCATCGAAGTCAATGGCGGATGAGGGGCTTGGAGAGCTTTTGACGCTTCCTCACGGGCAATTTGCTGAGCACATCGGCATCATCTACGACGGTGTGAGGGTAGCCGAACATTCATGCATAAGGGACTACCGTCTGATGCGGAGGAGCGTTTCAGCATGGACTAAGAAACCCACAACCTAGAAGGAGAATGTATGAAAGTCATTCCACAATTGAAGAAAACACTGTGCAGGGCAGCGCTTGTCGCAGTCCTCATGCCAGGCTTGGCGACTGTTTGCTCCGCGCAAACAAGAGCAAACGGTCCTTGCGACATCTATGGAAGCACTACGCCCTGCGTTGCCGCCTACAGTACGACGAGAGCGCTTTACCAGTCCTATACCGGCAACCTGTACCAAGTGACTCGTCAATCGGACAACACCACAGTGAACATCGGAATTCTCTCCGACGGCTTTGCCAACGCGGCCATACAGGACGCATTCTGTGCTGGCACCACTTGTACGATCACAGAGCTCTACGATCAATCTTCCAACCACAACAATCTAACCCCCGCTCCTCCGGGCCAAGCATCGCAGGGACCTGGTCCAAACGGCTACGATGTCCCGGCAGTGGCAACTGCTTTGCCGATCGTTGCGGGAGGCCATAAGGTATATGGCCTGCTCTTCTCATCAGGAACCGGCTATCGCAACGACGCGACGACAGGTATTGCAATGCACGGTGCTCCAGAGAGCGTTTATATGGTGAGTTCAGCCAATGGTCTGAATGGCCTTTGCTGTCTGGACTTCGGCAACGCTGAGACGGGCAACAATGATCCCGGTGCTGGTCATATGGACGCCATAAACCTCATCTGCGCCAGCAGCAATCCCTGTGTTCCAGCACCGGGGCTAGACATGGAAAACGGCATTTACCCCTTGAATACCAGCAGCCCTCTTACGCTGTCCGCAACGCAATTCATCACCGCAATGGCGTGGAATGATGGTCAAAATTACTACCAGGTTTACGGGGGGAACGCACAAGCGGGAGGTCTCACGACTACCGGTTCAATATCGCTTCCCAACAGTCAATACATTCCGATGCAACAGGAGGGAGCCATTCTCTTAGGCGTCGGAGGAGATAACAGCAACTGGGACTCAGGATACTTTTTCGAAGGTGTGATGACGACCGGAACTCCAAGCAGTGCAGTAGAGAGCAGTGTGCAGGCGAACATTGTCTCGGCTGGTTATAAGCCAGCACCTACGCTCAGCGATGGCGTAACATACACCTTCACGAACCAAGTAAGCCAAATGAATTTGGACAACTACTGTGACGGTTGTTCAGGCGCACCCACAAATGGAGTGCAAGTCATTCAGTATCCGGCAAACGGTTGGGAGACTCAGGAGTGGACCTTGCACAGCCAGGGGAATGGCTACTTCACCATGGTCAATGTGCAGAGTGGCTTTTGTCTCGACGACCCGTGGGGCAATGGGACGCCCTCGCGCACACTTCCTCAAGCGTCGGGGACCAGTACAATGCTCTGGCAGCTACCCTGCAATGGCAATCCAGCTCAAAATTGGTTTTTCACTCCGCAGGCCAACAGCTACTTCGTTATCCAAAACGAAGCGTCCTCGGCCGATAATTCGCTCCGCGGTACTCCGATGGTGATCGATGACTACGAAGGTGAAGCGACGTCGGGACTTCAGATGTGGCTGGATACAGCAAATGGCTTGGCACCGCAGAATTGGCGCGCCGCCAGCACCTCCGGCACCCCATCCGGAACGATCACGGACGGCGCGACCTATACGCTCAACAATCAGGCGAGCCAAATGCTGTTGGACAACTACTGCGATGGTTGTTCAGGTTCCCCCACGAATGGCGTGCAAGTCATCCAGTATCCGGCGAACGGTTTGAAGACCCAGCAGTGGATCTTCCATAACCAGGGGAATGGCTATTTCACCATGGTCAACGTGCAGAGCGGCTTCTGTCTCGACGACCCGTGGGGCAACGGGACTCCCTCGCGCACGCTTCCTCAATCACAGGGGACCAGCACGATGCTCTGGCAGCAACCGTGCAATGGTAATGCAGCTCAAAATTGGGAGTTCATTCCGCAGACCAATGGCTCATTCGTTGTCGAAAACCAGGCGGCAACCACCAATCATGGTTCTGCAATGGTGATCGACGACTACAACGCCTCAACGACGTCGGGCCTTCAGATGTGGCTGGATACTGCAAATGGACAGGCACCGCAGAATTGGTTCCTCAACATTCAATAACAGAGTTGAATTCTACTTGCTTCCGCACCACAACCGGCTGGTTGTGGTGCGGAATTAACAGATTAAAGTGACTGCGCGACAGCAGAACGCGAGTTCATAGTCTTGCCTGCGGGGAACAATCTTAGGCTGCGGGAGCTTTGTGGTATTCCAGGTCTCAAGGACAAGGGCCGGGGCGCCCTCGGTTGATAGCAAGGCGAGGTTCCTTAGCTGTGGCCATTGCCAATCTAATCTGGATCACGTGAACCCAAATTCCACCGGGATTGGGCTGTGGAATTGAAGAAACCGCGCGCCGAAATTCATCTTAGCCGAGGGTGATCTCCAATTTGATGACCGAAGCAGGTGGAATGCTTACGTTCAAAATCCCTGCACTGATCGAAGTGTCAAGCAACTCGAACTAATCCACCAACTCAAACTTTAGGGCGTCTCACTTGCCGAGGATCCAGTCCCTTGTCTTGCCGCGGCTCAGGTTGGACGCATCATGGTGAATCTACCAGCCGGTGAAGCTGGGGTTGTGATAGGAGTGCCCGGTAAAGATCTCGTCGAAGAAGTGGTGCGTCCAATCAGTATCATTGCCGTTGGGCCCTGCCGCGATGAGTTGCAGGCCGACACCGAAACTGTGAATCCAACTGGTGTAGCGGCGAAATTCAGACGCATACTCCTCTAGAGCGAAGTTGGCTCCGCACCATTTGCGGTTCCTCTCCAAACTGGAACTGCTTCGCGATCTTCATATCGTTTCACGTTGCCTTGCAGCGGTTCGACCGCCATTGCTCTTTAGCACAGCGGGTTGAACACAACCATCCTTTGCGGACGGGGCTCATAGGGTGACCTATCTCGGCGTAACAAGTACTTTGCACGCCTGACTCGACTGGAATTGCTCGAACGCAAGAGCTACCTCCGTGAGAGAGAAAACATGGGATACGATCCGGTCGAGTGGTAACTGCATGGCAAGTTCGATGGCGTCCTGAAAGTCCTTGCGTGTGTACACTCTCGATCCGAGGATCTCGATCTCCTTGAAGTTCACCGCCTGCATATCCACCTCGACCGGTTCTTTGAAGACTCCGAGGTTGACGATCGTGCCGCGGGAGCGCACCAGCGAGGTCATCTCGCGGGCAGAAGAGGGATGGCCGGCGCATTCAAAGAGAACGTCCGCCCCGTTTGCGTGGGAGATGGTCATGACCTGCGTCAGCAACTCGGCGCCAGCCTTGACCGCATGCAGACCGAGGCTCTTGGCGAGTTCCAGCCGCGAGGGCGACACGTCGCTGACGATCACTTTAGACGCGCCGCGCGCCTGGGCAACCAACGCAGTGAGCAGGCCAATTGGTCCCGCTCCAAGGACAACCGCCATGCCAACCTCCTCCAAGCTGGTGCGGGCTACGCCGTGGACTGCGACCGCAAGTGGCTCGATGAGCGCGCCAATTTTCGCCGGCATGTTCTTCGGCAGTCTTACGAGCGATTCAATGGGCACTTTCACGAACTCCGCCATGCCGCCGTCGACATCGAATCCGAAGAGCCGGAGTTTCCGGCAAACGTGCGGATTGCCGTGCGTGCAGGCGTAACAGGCTCCGCACGAGATGAGCGGATAGACGGTGACGTGTTCTCCCACTTCCCAGTCTGGACTGGGGGTTCCGATTTGAACGATGTGGCCGGAGAGTTCATGGCCTACCGTGAGCGGGGCTTTGGCGCGCGGGTGGGTGCCGGCCATGATGTTCATGTCGGAGCCGCAGAATCCACAGGCCTCTACTTGAATCAAAGCCTCCTCACTCCCGATCACTGGAATGGGAACCACTTCGGTTTCAATGCGCTTGGGACCAAGATATCGGGCTGCAAGCATGGTGTTCATCAAGTTCCTCTTTCAGCGCGATGAAGCTGCCGCCCATCACGACCACAGCCTCTGCGAAGGGGGTGGCCAGGCCTGCAAACGGCTTCGACGATGCCCGCGGTTCCGCAATTCAGGTGTGTCCTCGCAATCGAAGGTTCGTTCCAGAGAGATGCGCTAGCGATAATAGCCTCCCTATTGGAGAGAAGTATTCGCGTACGCCTCTTCACGGGAAAGTTCCCATCGAGAGTTCCGGATCGAAAAAACAGATTGAACGGATCAAGTGAATCCGCTCTGCGGTCTTGTTGAAGCACAGCGGTGCTCGGATTACGCGGCCCAGCCCCATGGCAGATGCTGGTGTGTGCGGAAGTTCGCTGCGCGAGATGCTCGGGGGATGGAATTGGTTCTCCCTTTGGCTGTTGCAACAGCATTTCCCCCCCGCAGAAATGAGGTCGAGATGGAAATTCATCTCACTATAGATGATTTTTAATAGATTTGTCAACGCCAAAGGGATGAACAAGCAGGGCAAACGCATTTCAAAACATCTCCAATAGCCGGCTGAGGAAGTCCTCGTTCCATCCGGCGCGTTTGAGTTTTCCTCGGAGTGAACCTTTGGACCCCTCTTTTTGCATGGCATTGATGGCCAT